>Ga0214923_10005649_pt1 | contig 14433 bp, 13 predicted proteins | sample LL1510_MetaG_FD_177993 | JGI IMG/M metagenome (GOLD analysis project Ga0214923, IMG submission 177993) | Freshwater microbial communities from Lake Lanier, Atlanta, Georgia, United States - LL-1510 | ecosystem: Environmental > Aquatic > Freshwater > Lake | place: USA: Georgia | collected... | reverse complement strand
ATGTATATAATAGCAATTTTTCTCCATCAGTGAATCAAAGTTACCCTGGAATACCGAATTATTCAAATTCTATCACATATACAATAACATAAAATTAGCATAAAATATTGTAAATAATATATATATGAAATATTTTTACCTATATATATTTTTGTTGATATGCTTTATTATCAGTGTTTCCTTTATCAATACTCTTTTCTCTCAACAAGAAGGATTTAATTCTAAAAAACAGCACTTTATTTTATTAGGCGATAGCATTTTTAAGAACGATGCTTATGTTGCGAATGGTAAAAGTGTTGACGAATTACTCAAAGAGAGAACCAATGAAAAAACCCTTTGTCTAGCTTCAGATAATTCAAAAATTATAGATATTTATGAACAAATTATACAAATACCGGACAATTTGAACAACAACGGTACCACTGTATTTCTCTCTGCCGGTGGAAATGATATATTAACTCATTATGTCGATAAAGAAAATGATACTAGTGATACCACTATTTTAAGGACTATGTTTGCGGCATATAAGAATATAATTAAAAACATTCGAAATAAACTACCACAAGCAAATATTGTTTTATTAGATATTTATTATCCTGAAAATATTAGTTATAAACCATATCATTCAATTTTACAGGAATGGAATAAGAAACTGTATACTTATGCAGAAGAACCAAAAAATAACATTAACAGTGTTTTAAAAATTAGTAAAATGTTAACACACCAAGACGATTTTTCGTTTGGTATTGAACCTTCGGCGCTAGGTGGTAGTAAGATAGTTGAAGCAATTATGTCTAATTATTGACCAATTTATCTACATTTTGGTAGGTAAAAACCCTTTTAACACTGTAAAAAACTTTCCTACACGTGAAGAGAAAATTGAAAAAAAACGTTGGGAAAGTTTTTTTGAAAACTCAATTTTGGACATTTATTTTTGTCCATTTTTGACTTTCCAAAATATTTTATGGAAAAAATCGATTTGTGACCATATTTTAAAATTAGCGTCTCAGTGTAGAAAAAAATTTTTTCAATTTGTTACGACAAAATTTTTTATTTTTGCGAAAAAAATAGTAAGTTTTTTTCGGTTTCCATTATATGGAAATTAAGGAAATAAAAAAACTTAAAAAAAACTTACTGAGATTTTCTTGCGAAAAGTGTGACTTTAAATGCTATATGAAATGCGATTGGGATAGACATTTAACTACTACAAAACATCTGTTATGCAGCGGTGGAAATGGTATGGAAATCAAAAAACTTAAAAAAACTTACTTTTGTAATTGTGGCAAGGCCTTTTTATCAAATTCAGGATTATGGAAGCACAAAAAAAATTGTATTGAAAAAGATAACAAAAATGTTACTGATGAAGAAACTGATGACACAACAGATAAAATACAAATTTATGATAAAGAAATTTCAGAAAAAGAAATTTCAGAAAAAGAACTTATAATGATGCTAGTAAAACAAAATAGTGAATTATTAGAAGTACTAAAAAATGGAACACATAATACAAATTATTCAAATAATACAAACTCTCACAACAAAACATTTAATTTACAGTTCTTTTTAAATGAGACTTGTAAAGATGCTATGAATATAATGGATTTTGTAGATTCCATCAAATTACAATTATCTGATTTGGAAAATGTAGGTAAAATAGGTTATGTTGAAGGTATATCAAATATTATTACCAGCAACCTTAAAGCCTTAGATGTAACTCAACGACCCATTCATTGTACAGACAACAAGAGAGAAACTATTTATATCAAGGATGAGAATAAGTGGGAAAAGGAAGATGACCAAAAGAGAAAATTACGAAAGGCGATTAGACGCGTTGCAAACAAGAATCAAATATTACTACTAAAATTTAAAGAAGCACACCCTGATTGTATTAAATCCACTTCCAAATATTCCGACCAATATAGTAAAATTATAATAGAATCAATGGGCGGCTCAGGAGATAATGATATTGAAAAGGAAGACAAAATCATTAAAAAAATATCAAATGCTACTACTATAGATAAAATGATGTAAATTTATTTTATACGATAATACATAAGCATTTGATAACATTTCGTAAAATTCCACTCTAATGGTGTACCGTCATAATTCTTGGTACCTTCAAATTGCCAACTAATATCCCTGTTCATTTTTTGTTTCCATTCTAATGGTACTAAACGGTGAAAACTCATACCATCATACCCCATTTCTTTACCTTCGCAGGTGATGGTCGCACAAAAATGCTGCTGTTTGATATCTCTCACTACTGCACTATCTATTTGATATTTGCCGTTATTTATTGTAAATGAAAATGGTTTTTTATCAAACGATGCAGCCATTTCTTCGAATACTTCAAGTACAACAATATGCGGTAAATGATGCATTGTTTGTAAAGCCTCCGCAATTTTATCCTTCCAATTATTATCAGCATATCTTATAAATAACATTTGAATTGAACTATTATTTAGGTAATTGATTATGCCTATATAGTATAATAAAGGATTGCCTGCTTCATTTATATCAACAATATATTTATTTCTCTCACTATACGTTTTGGGAATACTCTTATACAATAGATGTATAATACTATTTGTATTTAATTTATAAGCATAATCATTTCCTGTAAGACACGCATCTATACCAAAATTTAATAGAGCAAATGCGTCGCGTAATTTATTCGGTATAACCGTACCGTCTTGTTGTTTACCTTCAATCATAAGTTGCCGCAGAAAATGGAAAAATTTACGACCTTTATCACTAACAAAAAATGTAACAAACATTGCATTAAACCAACAATTAGATTGAGATTGAATTGGTGGAATTATTTTAGTCGGGTCAATATGTTTATCTGCCGCTAAATTTCGTAATAAGAATTTTTTTGCTTGGGGTAAATAATAATAAAAACATTTTTTTTTATATAATCTTCCTGGTATACCAATTTGCAAAGGTTCTTTTAAATGAAATGCTGCGTCCATATTGCAATCGAGCAACTCTTTTCGTGGAATAGATTTTAAAGACACCAATTCGTTGTTAATGGTAGGTGAATAAGAGTTTGACGCTAATTTACCGGCAATTCTATTACTTATTGTGCGTACTTTAAGAGTTGTTTTTGATGGTATTAACAGCTCTCTTCCACGCTTAACTGTTTTGTTATGTCTCTTTTTTTCTTTTAGATGAGGATTCCTTTTTGATTTCTTCATATAAATAAATAATATTTTTATTTAATATAATGGGAGCAGGTATTTTACCGACAACAATACATAATGGAAAACTATACTTTTTATTCGGTAAAGAAGGAAAATATGAGGATTCCGCTCCAGGGTTTTCGGATTTTGGTGGAGGCACTGATAATAACGAAACATTCTTGGAAACTGCTATTAGAGAAGCTGGTGAAGAATTTACAGGATTTTTAGGTAATGATTCAGATATTCGAAAAATGTTGTGTAAACACGGTACATATAATATTGACCTCAAGACTGACGGACACAATACATACCGTATGCATATTTTCCCGTTTGAATACGATCATTTGTTACCGCATTATTATAACAACAACCAACGTTTTCTTCAAAAGCGTTTACCAGCAAAAATATTTAAAACGACCAAGATTTTTGAAAAAGCAGAAATCAAATGGGTTTGTGTAGATGAATTAAAAAAAATGAGACCACAGTTTCGTTCGTATTTTCAAAATATAGTTGATATGATGCTTAATCAAAAAGAAAGCATAAAATCATTTATAAAAAAAGGCGGGAAAAAGAGCACCAAAAAAAAGACACTAAAAAAAGGTGTACGAAAAAATAATACACGTAAATATAAATGAAGATTAGCCATACAATGGTTACTATGTTTGTAGGAAGTTTCATTATACAATATTTTTTAATGCCACCAATTATGGTAGCAAATCGTGCCGAAATAACCAACAATATTGGTAAGGTATATTTGTCCGTCATAATGGGTTTTTTTATGGTTTTACTAGAACTAATGATGCACGACCATCAGTACCACGTTTTAAGTTTAAATTTGTATGCGATTTTAATTGCAGGACTAGTGTTGTTTATTTATTTATATAGAAGGCAAATTGCTGTAAAGGATAAACAATATTTAGCAGAAATGATTGAACACCATTCTATGGGTATTTTAACTAGCGAAGAAATATTGAAAAAAACTGATAACTATGATGTTGCGAAATTAGCAAAAAATATAATACAAACACAAAAAGACGAGATACGAATAATGTCAGAATTATTACAAAATAAATAAGATAAATTAGGTATTATAAAATCTTATTTATTTATAAATGTTTAATTTTAAATACAGAGATTTGACTGTGTTAAATAAGTTAAATCGAAACAATGCAGCAATTTCTAAAAATAATATGAACAAAAAAAGTAGTTTGGGCTATAATAATACATTTGAATCTTTTGTAAATAATTTAAATTTGAGCAACAATACGGATGATTTTACGAAAGACGCATCAGATGTTAATAATATAATTAGCCAAAATCAACCTGCTAAACAACCTCTTGAACAACCTGTGATAAAACAAACTCATAATAACGATTTTACACCATCGATTAATAATGACGTTTTAACAGATTATATAAATAATAATTATGGTGTTTATAAAAATGATTATATTTTTGAACACGTTTATATCATATCACTTAAAAAATGTTTAAATAAAAGAGAAAGATGTATAAATCAACTATTAAAATATAATATTACAAACTATGAATTTTTTGATGCAGTAGATACAATAAGTACAAACTTTTATAATATTTTATATGAACACGCAATTGCTAATTATAGTCAAGAATTCATTCAAAATAATTACCGAAAAGGAGCGTTAGGTTGTTTATTATCGCATTTACATATTTTAAAGGATGCCAAAGAAAAAGGATATAAATCAATATTAATACTAGAAGACGATTTTTTAATTAAAAATGAATTTCAGAATTCATATAGAGATCTTGTAAAAAATATTCCATCAAATTGGGATTATATTTATTTTGGAAAAAAACAAGGTAATAAGTCAAAAATCCCCAAAGATTTAAACCATATATATCCTTCAAAATTATTTGATATTACTAAAATTAACGATTATGTTTACAAACCAAATTATTTTACATATGCGACTCATTCAATATGTATAAAAAACACAATTTATGATGCTTTAATTGATAGATACAGTACTTTATGTGCTCCAGTAGACTTGATAGTTATGAGTTTATATGAAAAATATAATTTTTATGTTTTATATGATGATCTGTTCATAACCTCCTTTGAATCTGATATTAGAGACACTAACGCAGCAAAAGAATTGATGTTATGGAAATGGAAGTTATCTAATTATTTCTCAACTAATAAACAGGATATTAAGAATATAATAATATGGGGTTTCGAGAAAATAACACATACTCATCATTATATTCATAATATGTACTACAATTTTTTCAAATATTATTTTGGAGATGTAAACGTTATATGGTGTTCTAATGATAATATGCAAAATATTTGTTATGATAACTCGTTATTTTTTGTGTCTCCAACACACGGGCATTTTTCAAATTTACCAGTGAATAATTCTTCCTTGTATATATTTCATTTAGATGATTTTAGTAATAACAACGGAATAAATGTGGATACATTTAACACTATAGAACCTTTACGAAATATAATAACACATAACAGAGGAATTATTTTGTTAGCTAGAGAAAAAATCACAGATTTGCAATATTTTGAAAAAAATTTTTTAAACAATACTATATGTTTACCTTGGTTTTCAAATATAATGTTTAATGACATAATTAAAATTAAACTTGATATTGATAATGTTTATCAAAGAAACCGAAAAGGTGAACATTTTTGTTATTTTGGTACTACGTGGTATTTAAATGTAAACGAAGTGTTAGATTTAACAACGTGTTCTATTAAAAATAATAATAAGATGTTAATTAGTGGTAGATTTTTGAATAATTGTATAAATATGTTTAATACAATAAAATCCGGTTTATTAATAATAGAACCTTTTTATGATGCAAAAAAAGATAAACTACCGGTTCAGCAAGATAACTTTGATAGATTAAATAATAAATACGGTGTTTGTGCTTTTTTCCCTATCCAGGGTTCTGAACATAATAATAGTTATATAAGTAATAGGATACTGGAGGTTATAACTAATGGATATGTGGGATTTTCAAATAATATATTAGTAGAACGCCTTTTTAAAAACGTATATTATAATTCTAATATATCTGACTTGATAAAATATATTTCTAATTTATTAAATAATAAGGATGAATACTGCAATTTACTAGATAAGCAAATAGATGAGGTTATAACAGGTTATTATGGATACAAAATAATTGAACAGTTGTTGTATTTTTTACAAAAAACAGTTTTAAAAAATAATAAATGTTTCTCATTTAATACCTATATAGATGGTAAAATCTATAATTTATTTTTTACAAACAGAATTTTAAAAAAATATGAGATAATAAATAGTGTTGATTTGTTAGAAAAAGTCAATACCATTAAAAATAATTATATAATTTCCGAAAATCTGTATGATGTATTTATGTTGGATAAAATTATGATGAAAATAGATTATAATATATTCATAGATTATGATTATAAATATAAAGAATTGCTTATAAATTTATGTGTGAAACATAAAAAATCATACACAGTAAAAGAGCCTATTAAAATTTATTGTTTATTTTCACATCAGAGAACCGGGAGTACTTTGATAATAGATTATATTCAAAAAACAAGCAAAAAAGTATTAGCTTTATCAGAGATAATAAATGATACATATATTACTTCATCATATGATGTACATAATCAAAATGGTATTTTATACAAAAGTAAGCTATTTGAATTAAAAAAAGATGCGTCAAATATAAAAGAATATATAAATCAGTTTATTGATATTGCTGAAGAAAAAGGTTATGAAGCATTAGTTTTTAAATATACTTTTAATGTTATAAATTACTTTGATACAAGTAATATGGAACAATTGATTAAAGAATTTAAAAATTATAATATAATTTATCTTGACAGAAATGATATAGATATTTATATTTCAAAAAAACTGGCAGATAAAAATAATACGTATTCGAACAAAATATATGGAAACATTTTGGAAAAAAATGATTTCGATATTGATAAGTTCACTCTTTACTTAGAAAAAAAACACCAGTTTTTAGACGAAAACCGTGAACCTAAAATAGAAAAATGTGAACAAATTGGTTATAAAAAAACGTCTAGAGGAAAAACACAAAAAAACGCAAAAAGATATAATAATAAACTAAATAATAAAGAATAATGTTTTGTTATATTAAATCATTGTAATAGTTATTCGTACCTTTAAATCGGTTCATTGTTTCAGAAAACCCTGAATATCTAAATCCGTATATTTCTTCTGATTCTAATCCAATTTTGAAATCTACCCAGGCGTTTTCATCAAAATATAGTAGGCTACTGTTTGTTTTATATAAAATATTATTATAACATTCTATAGGTTTTTTCATTAATAGTTTTTTATGTAATTCTTCAATAGCGCTAGTCGCTACATATGTTTTGTAGTTATTGTTTTTGAATAAATTTGTGTCTAATAAATCATCCAAAATATATATTTTATTTTCGCCAGTAATTTTTTGTACGTGAATTTTCATATCATTTTCATATCTATAATGAATAAAATTATACGGTTCTTTTATAGTTTTTTTTATAATATTGTATTCATCGAGAATTTTTTGGTTTGGTATAAGAGTAGTGTAAAATTGTTTATTCCATTTGTCAATTGTATTACAATGTGTATAAAAACAAAAAGATCTTCCAACAATTATAAATTCTTTGTTACTGTCATTAAAAATATGTAAAATATTTTTTGATATTTCATTCATATATTCTTTTTTATCTTTATTAAATACATTATCTTTTATCTTTTTATCTGTATAAAAATCGTATGTGTTTGAGAGTGTCATATTTTCTTGTATTTTATGGTATGATATGTAATTGTCATAAATTAAAAATGTTTTTTCATCAAATAGATTGGTTACATCATACATATAATCATTTAATTTAACTGATTCATCTACTATGGGTTTTAAAGGGTCTTGAGGTCTAGCTGTGCAATATCTTATTGTAAATGTTATATTATTTTTAGATGTAAAATCCAAAATGGATATTAGTGTTTTAATCATATCATTAAATCCTCCGCCTAAATCAAATAGTAACGTATATTTCATTTGTAAATAATATATAATTATCATTTATATTATTTATATGAATTGCATTTGCTTGTATGGATTATGAATACTATTTTACATAATAATATGCTTCGGCATCAGGGGTTTCGCAATGCACTTGAGGTGGTGAAGGCCATTCAGTATACGCTAGGGCCTTACTAGTGGGTCTCTCTAATGCCAATAATTCTTTTAATGCAGTTATTCTTCTCTCCAATGGGTTCATTTTGGCCGGATATTTGCGACTCAAATGTTTCCAACGCCATTCAAACTGGAGAGCGGCTTGCCAATCAGGAAATCCCGATACGTGAGCGGCTCTAATCCAGGTCTCGCCTTGAGCTACTTTTACACCGGTTGCGTGGGCTCCGCCCTTGATTTCTTTGTTATGCTGTCTTAGTCTACGTTCCAAGTCAACTGTGGCACCTACATAACTATTTCCATTTGTTGAAATTAATAAATAAACATAGGACATTTAATATATTAAATAGTAAATATATTAAATAGTTTACAATTTAAATAATAAATGACAAAGGTTGCATTTATCACAGGAATTAATGGGCAAGATGGTTCATATTTGGCCGAATTATTATTAGAAAAGGATTATAAAGTATGGGGTATCATAAGAAGGTCTTCCAATATTGCAACAACTAGAATAGACCATATATTTGAACGACTCATTTTGCGCTATGGAGATTTAACAGACAGTTCAAATCTATTAAATATTTTAATGGAAATTAAAAATACGTATCCGAAAATGGAACGATTAGAGGTTTATAATTTGGGTGCAATGAGTCACGTAAAAATTTCATTTGAAATGCCGGAATATACTGGAGATGTTGATGCGCTCGGAACTTTACGATTGTTGGAATCCATTCGAATTAGTGGTATTCCACTAGAAACCGTAAGATTTTATCAGGCGTCTACATCAGAAATGTTTGGAAAGGTCGTTGAAGTCCCACAAAAAGAGTCTACTCCTTTTTATCCTAGATCGCCCTATGGTGTTGCCAAGTTATATAGTCATTGGATTACCACCAATTATCGCGAGTCATACAATATGTTTGCCTGTTGTGGTATTCTTTTCAACCACGAAAGTCCTAGAAGAGGACATAATTTTGTTACCCGTAAAATAACAATAGCGTTAGGTAATATTCTAAAAGGAAAACAAAACAAATTAGTACTAGGTAATATAAATTCATTGCGGGATTGGGGACACGCAAAGGACTATGTGGAAGGTATGTGGTTAATGTTACAAAAAGACACTCCTACGGATTATGTTCTCTCTACTTGTGAATATCATAGTGTTAGAGAGTTTGTAGAAAAGGCATTCGCGTTAAAAGGATTTACTATTAAATGGAAGGGAGACGATGTAAATGAAATTGGTTATGATGAAAATACAGGAAGGGAATTGATATTTATATCGGAAAAATATTTTAGACCGGCTGAAGTGGACGAATTATTGGGCGATAGTACAAAAGCAAGAAATGAGCTTGGTTGGTTACCGAAATGCACTTTTGATGATTTAGTTAGAGATATGGTAGAAAATGACTGTGTCTAGTAGTAATTTATACATAAATATAATGAGCGTATATTTATGTATTATTTTCGAATATTTGGATAATTTTCTTTAAACCACGTAATTGTATTTTGGAGCCCCTTTTCTATTTGAGTGAAACAAAATTCGGGATTATATTTTCGAAATTTTTCGTTGGACGCGGTTTTTTTGTACTGTCCATCAGATTTGGTTGTATCAAATTCTAAAAATTGGTCATAATCAAATTCTTTTGCAATACATTTAGCCACATTTCCTATAGTGGTTTCATCTGATTCATCAGGTGATAATATAACAGGCTCTGTTTCATTATATTCTTCAAGAACCCACATAATATTTTTTGCCAAATCTTGAGCGTATATAAATTGTCTTAACGGTGCTCCGGTTCCTGAAACAATAAACTTGGTGTTATTTTCCTTGGCTAAATAACATTTATGAATTAATGCTGGTATAACGTGTGCATCATTTAAGTTAAAATTATCATATGGTCCATATATGTTGGTTGGAATAATACAGACAAAATTATCGCCATATTGTTTATTATACGAGTTACATAAAGTTTGCACGATTCGTTTTGAATATGCATATCCTTCATTAGAAGTATGAGGAGGGCCTTTATGTAAATCACCTTCAGAAATAGGATATATAATATTATCAGGGAAAATACACGTAGATAAACACGCAATCAATTTTTCAACTTTTACAAAATGTGCAGCCCTTAACACGTTTACATTAATAAGCAAGTTTTCTTCCAACATTTGAACCGGATTTGCCATATTTTTAAATAATCCACCAACATTAGCGGCAAGATGTATAACATAATCAGGTTTATTTTCTATAAAATATGCTAATGTAGCAGGGTAATTTAGCAAATCACATTGTTTTCTCTCTAGATATATAAAGTTGTATTTTGTCTTATAGTCTTCGGAAATTGTTTTAATAGCAGAACCAACCAAACCATTCCCTCCTGTAACAAGTACAGTTTTCATTTTACAATAATAAGCTAATTCTTTTTAACTTATTATTGTAAAATACATAAATAGAATGTTTTATATTATGTATTTATGGCATCATTGAAAGTAATAAATCTAACTATACCTGAAGAGTACACATTGGCAAATATTGTTGGGTTCTCTCCGGAAGAGAACTATTTAATGTTAAAAATAGGGAGTAGTTGTCTGTTGGAAGGTCGAAAAGTAGTAGCAGGACTTACCCAAAAAGAGATTTACCAAAAAATTAGGGATGAATCAAAAGACGAAATTCAAAAATTAGAATTAGATATACTAATGGAAAAAGAACTTATGAAAAAGATGGAAGAGAGAATGGCAAAAATGTATGAAGGTCAAATAGCAAAACTGGAAAAACAGAATGAAATAATAAACGGGCAATTAAAGACATACGAATCTGAAAATAAATCTTTAATTCAAAAAGAGGTTGACAAGGTGAGAGAGAAATTTGATATACTTCTCGAACAGAAAGATAAGCAATTGGACAAAATGAATGAAAATTATGAAAAAATGTTAATTCAGTCACATAAAAGTACATCACACAAGGGGTCTGAAGGTGAAAAAACCTTTTGCGAATACGCGCAGACCTTTATGGATTTTAAAGGTTTTGAAATTATTGATAAACACACGCAGGGTGGTGAAGGTGATTTTCATTTACATTTCGAAGATTTCGATGTATTAGTTGACGCCAAGAATTATAAAAAGAAGGTTCCTATTGACCAAAGAGAGAAAATTAAAAAGGATTTATTGAAGAACGAACATTTGCATTTTGCCTGGTTGGTTTCTCTCAATACATCTATTGAGAAATATGATAAGGCACCAATAATGTACGATTGGATTAATACCACGCAGTGCATTGTTTATATAAATAATCTCTCTAGTTTTGAAGACCCGAAAAAGATTTTAAGGATTGTTTGGTTTACTTGTAAAGAGTTGTACAAGTTAATCGAAGATGTTAATTTTGATGAAACGGAATTAACGGATTTGAGAGAAAAGAATTTCAAAATGATGGACAAAGTTAGAGGTATACGAAAGACAATAAGAGAAATAAACACTTCGATGAATGCGACTAGAAATTTAATTCAAGTTATGGACGATGAGTTAAGAGGAATATTAGAAACGGAAACAAGTGAAATTGTCGCGTCTAATTTTTCTCTCTTTGATGATTGGTGGGGAAATAATATTGAAACAACAAATGATGAAACAGTTGTCTCGTCTACCGATTTATGGACCAAGTTTAAACAAGAAAACAAAGTTATGATAAGTGAGTTGGATATAACTGGTGATAAATTTAAACAGTATATCAAATCGAAGGTCCCAATGTCAAGTATTATTTTAAGGAGCAAAAACGCCAATTCGGCTTTTGATATAAAGGGTTTACGTGTGAAAGAATGTTTAACAAGTGATGTTGTTGAAGAAAAAATAGACGTGGAGTTGAATGAAGAGGTGTTAAAAAAGAAAAAGGTGATAAAGAAGGTAAAATAATCACGTAAGCATTTATGTTTAGGAAACGCTAAACAACTGTTTAGCTAAGGCCTGAAAGGCCTGTTTCCTAAACATACTACGAACCCGGCGACAACATTAGTTGTCAGTATGACACACATTGAGCGCAGATTTTTTATTTTGCAACTACTTTAATGACAAATTAAATGTAAAAATTTGTTATCAAACTTAACGTTAAAAATGCGAAAAATTAAAAGTGCAATATTTTATATAAATGTCAGATTTACTCGATATAGAATGTCTTACAACGGAGAAATTTCACCGTCCTTGGGGATGGTACAGTACTATACACGGTAATGACTATAATGGATACAAAGTAAAAATGATTTGTGTATATCCAAAAGGTCGGTTGTCTTTACAAACTCATAACAAACGAAGTGAACATTGGGTAATCATAAGAGGACACGCCAAAGTACAATTAGGTGGCGATTTTTTAGAACTACGCGAAAACCAACATATATATATACCTAAACAAACATTACACCGAATTGAAAATTTAGGTGAGACAAATGTTGTATTTATTGAAACTCAACTAGGTGATTATTTAGGTGAAGACGATATTATTCGGTATGAAGACGACTATAATAGAGTATAAAGTGGTGTTTTATTAGACATCAAAAGGTCATTTTATTTACATAACTGTAGATATTTTTGGAATTATTATTTTAAAAACTTTCCTACACGTGAAGAGAAATTTTGAAAAATTCGTTGGGAAAGTTTTTTTGAAAAATCGATTTTGGACATTTATTTTTGTCCATTTTTGACTTTTCAAAATATTTTATGGAAAAAATCGATTTGTGACCATATTTTAAAATTAGCGTCTCGCTGTTAAAAATATTTTTTTCAATTTGTTACGATAAATTTTTTTATTTTTAGAGAAAAACGTTTAGAAATATTTTCTAATGAAACAATATGGAACAAAATGAAACAAAAAAGTTGCTAAAAGTTGCTCAAAAATATTTTTGCGAGCACTGTTACTATTCTACGTCTAAAAAGAGTAGTTTTGATAAACACAATACAACCGATAAACATAAAAAACGTGAAAATGAAACATTTGAAACAAAAATGAAACAAAATAGTTTCAAAAAGTGCCAATGTTTGTGCGGTTCAGAATTTGGTAGTCGCACTACATTATGGAGACACCGAAAATCTTGCAATGCTGATAATTTACAACTTGAAAATGTAGTATTAGATAAACATAATGATAAATTATATAATAATCACGATGTAGCACCTGAACTGATAAAACTAATAACTGAATTAGTGAAAGGACAAAATGGTTTACAAGAATCAATTTTAGAATTATGTAAGAATGGTACACATAACACAACAACAAATTCTCATAACAAAACTTTTAATTTACAAGTTTTTTTAAACGAGACTTGCAAAGACGCGATGAATATAATGGAGTTTGTAGATTCAATAAAATTACAGTTATCTGATTTGGAGAATGTTGGTAAAATAGGGTATGTTCAAGGTATATCCAATATCATTACAACAAACCTTAAGGCTTTAGATGTAACTCAACGACCAATTCACTGTACGGATAAAAAGAGAGAAACAATTTATATAAAGGATGAGAACAAATGGGAAAAGGAGGACGACCAAAAGAAGAAATTGCGAAAAGCAATTAGAAGAGTTGCAACCAAGAACCAAATGTTACTACTAAAATTTAGAGAGGTTCATCCTGATTGCATAAAGTCGACATCTAAATATTCAGACCAGTACAGTAAGATTATAATTGAGTCAATGGGAGGGTCAGGCGATAATGATATCGAGAAAGAAGATAAAATTATAAAGCAGATTACCAATGTGACGACAATTGACAAATAATTATAAAATACCTTTTGATGACAATTATGATGTATACATTTGTTATCAAAATATTAACAGTTTGACAGCATTTTGATGAGCCAAAATTGAGTAAGTATGTATCGTTTTTGTTAGCATAATTTGACAAATACACAAAATACATTTTTGTCACGATAATATGCAGTGGTCTTCCGTCTTCGCCTGTATAGACCTTACTGTAACCCTAGCGCGAGACTGTATCGTCACAAATTTTGGCGGGTATGTACGCAGGAACGAGACCATAATGGTAAGGCAAATATATGTACGTTGACATAAA
>Ga0214923_10005648_pt1 | contig 14433 bp, 16 predicted proteins | sample LL1510_MetaG_FD_177993 | JGI IMG/M metagenome (GOLD analysis project Ga0214923, IMG submission 177993) | Freshwater microbial communities from Lake Lanier, Atlanta, Georgia, United States - LL-1510 | ecosystem: Environmental > Aquatic > Freshwater > Lake | place: USA: Georgia | collected... | reverse complement strand
CTGCTTTAAAACTATCTTTTATTTCATCATCTGGTGGTTTTTTCATTTTTCTAATTAATAATAAAATCAAAAAAAATAAATTCAATTTTTTTATTGAAAACAAATTTTAAACTGAATAAAAGTTTAATTAAATAAATATTAAAATTATTCAAGTGCTATATTAAGTTAAAAATTGAGTGTCCCATTTTAAAATAAACGGCTGTAAATAAATATTAAAATTATTCAAGTGCTATATTAAGTTAAAAATTAAGTGTCCCATTTTAAAATAAACGGCTGTAAAAATTAAAGATAAATTTTTTATACTACATACAAAGTATAAAAAATATATATATATTTTATTCGGAAATTTCAAGAACTGAAAATACTATATTGTCGAAAGTACCGTCTAAATTTATACTCCAATCAGAATAATCATATAAAGTTTTCACGTTCCAAAAATTTCGTGTAATATTAGAATTGGATATATTTTTATAATCTTCTACATATGATCCATATATATCACGCGCCAAAGTATATGCTTTTTTCTTCGCTATATTCAAATCATCTGATTTGAAAACAATATCTAATGGCTGTAATACAGATTTATTTTCGTATTTCACAACAACGTACATATAATTAATACTATATTATACTTTTTATAATTTTTATAAATCAATTTTTTATTAATCATCATGTAAACTTTTTAACTTACGAGCACTTGGATCTCCATTATTTTCTTCACCACACCATAATGGTAACCAATATTTTACTTTTAATGTTGATTCAGGATAGTGTTTTTTAAATATTTTATAATACCAATATGATTCTTTTGTTTTAAAATTTTTATTTTGTTCAAATTCTTCATCTGATATTATATCTTCTACATATTCTTGAATATATTCAAACCAAGATTTTTGTCTGTTAGATACAGCATCACTAAATGCTTCTTTTTGTCTAAATAAAACATCGTTAGGGATTATATTCATATCCTCAAATGATTTTCTTAATAAATATTTTTCACTTCTTTCATTCTTTATAGGATTTCTTAAAGATGGATCGATAGATAAATATAAATCAACAAAATGATGAGATAAAAATGGAACTCTTGATTCTAAACCAAATGCAGATATACCTCTATCCACTCTTAGTACATCATAATTATGTATTTCATTTAATAATCTAATATTTTCTTCATGTGATTCTTTTTCAGATGGAGCATTAAAGAAATATAAATATCCTGATGTAAGTTCATCTGAACCATCACCATTTAAAATCACTTTAATGTCAGTATTTTCGGATATCCATTTAGAAATCAGATATTGTCCTGTTGATGCTCTAATTGTTGTAATATCAAAAGTTTCAATTTGTTTAATTATATTTTCTAATGCTTCAATCCAATAATCTACTGGTAAAATAATTTCATGATGTATGCTATTAATAAATTTTGAAACTTTTCTAGCAAATAATATATCTGGACTATCATAATCCATACCTATTGTAAATGTATTTAATCTTTGTCCTTTTTCTTCTAAAAGTTTAGAAGCAATACCACATATTAATGATGAATCTAAACCCCCTGACAATAAAGCACCAATAGGTCTTTCAGATTGTAATCTATCTTTAACACTTTTAAAAAGAGTTTCTGAAATTTGTTGGTATAAAGATTTAATATCTATTATATTTTTTCCAATTTCATAATAAGGTAAAGATGTAATATAAAATTTATTTTTTGATTCTATAAATAAATTAATATTTCGAGGTTCAACTTGTTGTCCTTTACCTTCGAATGGTAAACCTTTTAATTCAGAACTAAAATAAATTCCATCATTATCTGTATGATAAAATAGAGGTCTGATACCAAATCTATCTCTACAAAAATAAGTTTTCATATAATTTTGTCTTTTATTTAATTCTATTAAAACAAAAGCAAATTCACCGTCTAATTCTTTACATGTTCTAAATATACCAAAAGATAAAAACATATCAAGAATAACATGACAATCCGATTTAGTTTCAAAATTATATTTATTAATAATATCGAGATAATTATATATTTCTCCATTACAAACTAAATAAACAATTCTATTATCATCTTCAAATTTGAAAGGCTGACTTCCGTTATCTAAATCTATTATAGCAAGACGATGAAAAACAAAAGACAATGTATAGTCTTTATATTCGGTTTCAATCATATTTGTAGAATCAGGACCACGATGTAATACTTTCATCATATTTGATGTCTTTATAATATCGTTGTTTTTTGTTATATAAACAGTAATACCGCACATTTTATTTTAATAAATAACGCTTTAAACTTTAATTTTCTAACTTATTCAATTGAGTTAGAAAATTAAAATTGTATTAAAAAATAATAAAAAAATAAATTTTGTTAAAATAAAATGAAATTAACAAAAATAAATAAAAAAATTTTAGACGGAGGTGGTGTTATTTCATCTGCATTTGGTTCAAGTTTTACGATGAACCAAAACGACGATATAATACCAAAAGATATAAGACCATATATAACATCATTAACGATAACACAAAATGTTACGAGTATTGGAGCTGGTGCTTTTGATAGTTGCACTTCTTTAACTTCTGTAAATATACCAAGTAGTGTTACGGAGATTGGAAATAGTGCTTTTCATGGTTGCACTGCTTTAACTTCTGTGGAAATACCAGATAGTGTTACGTATATTGGATATAATGCTTTTAAAAATTGTCCACTACTAGAAAAAAAAGTAAAAAATAAAATTAATGAAATAATACAAAAATTTATTATAGATGATAAATATAATTTAATTAAATTTAATGATAAGTCTGTAACTTCTGTAAATATACCAAGTAGTGTTACGAGTATTGGAAATGATGCTTTTAAATATTGCACTAAATTAACTTCTGTAACAATACCAAGTAGTGTTACGAAGATTGGAAATAGTGCTTTTGATGGTTGCACTTCTTTAACTTCTGTAAATATACCAAGTAGTGTTACGGAGATTGGAAATAGTGCTTTTCATGGTTGCACTGCTTTAACTTCTGTGGAAATACCAGATAGTGTTACGTATATTGGATATAATACTTTTTATGGTTGCACTTCTTTAACTTCTGTAATAATACCAAGTAGTGTTACGAGAATTGGAAACTCTGCTTTTTATGATTGCACTTCTTTAACTTCTGTGGAAATACCAAGTAGTGTTAAAATTATTGGAGAAAGTGTTTTTGCATCTTGTAGTTCTTTAAAATCGGTTGTAATACCAAGTAGTGTTACGATTATTGTAGATAGTGCTTTTAGAGGTTGCACTGCTTTAACTTCTGTGGAAATACCAAGTAGTGTTACAGAAATTAGAGAGGGTGCTTTTCAAGTTTGCACTTCTTTAACTTCTGTGAAAATACCAAGTAGTGTTACGAATATTGGAAATAGTGCTTTTGATGGTTGCAGATCTTTAACTTCTGTAGAAATACCAAGTAGTGTTACGAGTATTGAAAGATATGCTTTTGGAGGTTGCAGTGGTTTAACTTCTGTGGTAATACCAAGTAGTGTTACAGAGATTGGAGTAGGTGTTTTTCAAGGTTGTAGTGCTTTAACTTCTGTGAAAATACCAAGTAGTGTTACGAGTATTGAAAAATATGCTTTTTATGATTGCACTTCTTTAACTTCTGTGGAAATACCAGATAGTGTTACGAATATTGGAGTAAGTGCTTTTGATGGTTGCACTAAATTAACTTCTGTAACAATACCAAGTAGTGTTACGAATATTGGAGATCATGCTTTTAAAAATTGTCCTATAGAATTAATATTTATAGATAATTGTGAGTTTAAAATAATTAAAATATTTAAATTTGAAATAGACATTCGTTTAATTTTATATCGTGAATCTTTTTTTAATGAACAAGTTGAAAAGAAAAAAAAAGAAATGAAAGAAGAAATGACAGAAAAAATGAAAGAAAAAATGAAAGAAGAAATGAAAAAAAAAATTAAAAATCATTCAATATTTAATATTTTTAAAAATACGGGATTTAAATTTATCTCTGATGAAACTTTAAAGTTACAAGATATTTCTTATTTAACATTATCTAAAAATTTAGCGGAAGATTCCTATGATTTAACGAATTTTAAAAAACATGATGCAATTATGAATTTAATATCATTTGCAGATATAGAGTTAAAAGAAAAAACGACGACCGATGGAAATAGAAAAAAAAGAAAATCCAAAACAATAAAGAAAAATAAAAGTAAGAGAAAATCCAAAACAATAAAGAAAAATAAAAGTAAGAGAAAATCCAAAACAATAAAGAAAAATAAAAGTAAGAGAAAATCCAAATCGAAAAAGATGAATAAAAATAAAATCCAAATCAATAAGGAAAAACAAGAACAATATTTCAAATAGACGATGATGTGTTACAAGTAAAATATGTTGTAATCGTAACACTAACATGTAGGATGAACTTTTTTTACTTGAAACTGAAAACAAATTTTAAACTTTTATTCAGTTTAAAATTTAAATAAATATTAAAATTATTCAAGTAGTTAAAAATTGAGTGTCCCATACGACTGTAAATATAAAAACAATGAAAATTAATCTTTATAAAGCCATTTGTAAAAAACCATTTCAAGGTCATATGTATCGAATGAATATACATTATTTTCTTGCAAATAATTCGTATATACATCTATAAGATTATATGCTTTATCTTTAAGAGATTTATCAGTTTTATTTAACTTCCAACAGACAGAACAATTTCCGTTAATATTATTTTCTTTAATATCTTGTTCTTTCTTTCCATTAGATTTAACAAAATATGAATGTTTACATTTCTTATGAAATGCTCGTGTTTCACTCAATTTTAATTCTTTAAATAATTCTATTCTCATGTTTTGTAATTCTTTTTGACTGTAAGGTCTTGCAGGTTCAATATAAACAGAATTTAGTATTGATGATGCCATTTATTTAATATATTTAAATGTTTAAATACATAATCATAAACACCATCTAATATTTTCTTACTTCTTCTTACTTCTTCTTCTCTTACTTCTTCTTCTCTTACTTCTATCATTCTTGAAATACGTACAAACTTTTTTTTTTAACTTTAATCCGCTTTTTTTCATGGATTTTGATAAACAATATTTTATTGATGTCGGCATTTTTTATTTAAAGAAATTTTTTTTATATTTTATTTGAAAAAGTTATAATAGTTTCATATGTTTCAATCGCTGCAATAACTGTTCCTTTTTGTTGATATGTATTCGCGTCTTTCTTTTCTGTATGAAGAAGCGTTATTATTATTGGTAAATTAACACAATTATATGTACTTGCTGATTTTGAAACATCAATTCTATTTATAATTGCAGTCAATGGACCTTCTGCAACTGCTGTGTATCCATGTACATCGACATTTAATTTTTCAGATAAAGATCGAGTTTGCAAAGCAACCCATTTTATTGTTCTTAGTTCTTCTACTGTTCCTATGTTATTACCGTCAATATTTGTTACAACGATTAAATATCTTGATTCTTTATTTAAGAGACAATAAATTTTACAAGCATATAAACTTGATTTACCTTGATTTTTAAATTTTCTCATAGTTGGATTATTAAAATAATTTGTAAAAAGATCGTATATATAATCTTTTTCAGGTTCATAACCTCCATCTAACATTTCTCCGTATTGTGACATTTTTTTTATATATCGTAATGTTTAAATAAAATATTTTATGGTGAATATAATGTATTATCAAAAAGACTAAGATCATTTTTTACTAAATTATATAAATTTTTAAATTCCTTCGTTTCGTCTGGTGAACCAAACGCTCCTCTTATATGATATATTTTAAACTTATTATTAATGTAGTCTTGTTTTCTTAAATATTTATTTAAATTTTCTTCATTTAAGCTACCTGATGGTTTTTCTTTATCTGTTTCTAACTTATTTTTTATTGTTTCTATAATATCTTTTAAAACTTTTTTATATTCTTCCATTTTTGTATTGGTTTCTTGTGTTGTTGTAAATAAAAAACTAAACAATCCTGAATCATATTTTTTACTTTTAATATTTCTACTTCTTCTTTTACTTTTAATATTTCTACTTCTTCTTTTACTTTTAATATTTCTACTTCTTCTTTTACTTTTAATATTTCTACTTCTTCTTTTAATTTTAATATTTCTACTTCTTCTTTTAATTTTACTTCTTCTTTTAATATTTTTACTAATTCTTTTACTTTTTTGTTTCATTTATTAATATATAATATTTTTTTTATTTATCATATAATTTATACGCATCGTCATAACCCATAACAGGTTTATTTTGTCTGATATTAACATAATTATGAAAATCAACAAAAAATTTAAATAAATTATCACGACTAGAACATATATAATCAAAATATTCTTTGTTTTTTTCAATATATGCAGTAGCGTGTTCTTTACATGTTTCACATGGTAACATTATAGGAATACCAATAATAAAATTTTTCATTCTTTCAATACATAAAGGATTTGCAAGAGAAGGATAATTTAATGCTCCGTTATGTAAAGTAAACCAAAAAGGAGGTCCCCACACACTAGGATTTCTGTTATCATAATTTTCAATAATTTTGTTATTATAGTTTTCTTTATATTGAAAAGAAGGGATATTAATAATTGGTTCATCATATGGAGGAGGTGTTACATATGTTGCTTTTAAAGTTTTATAAGGCGATGATCTAGAATCCATTTTATTTTAAATAAATATAAATTTTAAAATTAGATTTATAAAAATATTTAATTTTTATAAATGACAAGTTTACAAAAAATTTTTGAAAGTTGTATGCTAAAATTTGGAATATTTCCAAATTTAGATGAAACATATTGTTACACGCCAAAACGAACTAAATTAAAAAATAAGTATATTGGTTCAGTTTATAGTTTATCTCAAATCAACGAAATTGTTGAATGTATTTCAGAAGAAGGAAGTGCTAATATAACTTATGGTATCGAAAGTAAAGATTATAAAATAAAAATAACCAATATATTAATTTCTTTATTTATTCATTATGGATTTGATCCTTTAATCGATAATAATGAAAATATTAGTATAGTTATAACTGAAAAAGATATTTACAATGAAGATGATGAAGATTATGTGTATGATGAAGACGAAGAAGATGAAGATGATGAAGATGAAGACAATAGTTATGATTCTTATTCAGAATATGATTATGACAATGATGAATATGAAGACAATTATAAAAATAAAAAATATGAAGATAGAGAAAAAGATAATAGTGAAATAGGAGAAAAAGAAGATAGAGAAAAAGATAATAGTGAAATAGGAGAAAAAGAAGATGAAGAACATGAAAAAAAAGATGACAAGGAATATAGAGATGAAGAAGAAACAGAAGATGATGAAAAAGAAGAAGATAAACATAATGAAAACGGAAACAAAGATGATAGTGAAGATTCTGAAAAAGAAGACAAAGATGGAGACTATAGTGAAGATTATAAAAAAGAAAACAATGAAGACGAAGACAATGAAGACGAAGACAATGAAGATTATGAAAAAGAAAAGAAAGACAAAGATGATGAACATTCTGAAAAAGAGGAAAAGATAGAAAAAGACGATAGTGAAGATTATGAAAAAGAAGGCAAGGAAGACAAAGATAATAGTGAACATTCTGAAAAAGAGGAAAATGTAGAAAAAGAATACAAAGATGATAGTGAACATTATGAAAAAGAGGAAAAGGTAGAAGAAAAGAAAAAATTAAAAGAAAATAAAAGGAAAGAAAAAGAAGAAAAGAAAAAATTAAAAGAAAATAAAAAGAAAGAAGTTGAGAAGAAAAAAGTTGAGAAAAAGGAAAATAATAAAAAGAAAGACGAAATCAAAGAAGAAGATTTAAAAAAATTATCTAAACCGGAATTATTAAACAAAGCATTAAACATGAATTTAGATACTTATAACGGTCAAAGTATAAAAAGGTATAATAAACCTGATATAATAAAATGCATACTTGAAAATAAAAAAAATTGATTTTATTTTTTTATTCTATTTTAAAATTATACAGATGAATAAATTATTATCTAGTATAGAAAGTAGTATAAATAATACTGTTAATGAATATAATAAATTATTATCCGATAAATTTGATATTGACATAGAAGAACTTAAAAATATATGGACTACTACATTTAACGGAGTTGTAAAACAGTCAAAAAAAAGTTCTTCAAAGAATGTTTCTGAAAAATCATCTATAAATGGAGATGAAGAAATAAAATGTGTTTACAAGTTTATCAAAGGTAAACAACAAGGAGAAAGTTGTAATAAATTAACAAAAAATGGTACTCAATTTTGCGGTAAACATTCAAAATTTGAAGCAGAAGGACAAAAAGAGAAACATAAACTTCCAACAGTAGAATCTAAATCACCAGATAGAATTATAAAACTAAACAAAGAATTAAATAAATGGTGGCATAAAGAATCCAAATTTGTTTTTAAATCAAGTAAAGATAAACTTGTAATAGGAACTTATAAGAACAATGAATATAAACCTTTAACAATCGATGATATTAGTGAATGTGAAAAATATGGTTTTAAATACGAATTAGAGGAAATGAAAGAAGAGGAAGAAAAAATCCCTATTAAAGCAGTTGAAAAAAAGAAAGAAATTCCTATTAAAGCAGTTGAAAAAAAAAGTTTAGTCGAAGAAATAAATACAACTAATACGTATGCAAAAAACATTGAGGATATAATTACTGATATGATGAAAGACAGTGATGATAGCGGAGAAGAAGAATTAGAAGAAGAATTAGAAGAAGAACTGGATGAAGAATAAAAATATTTTCATCCGTTTATTTACAACCGTATGAGATATTTAATTTTTAACTTAATAATAACACTTGAATAATTTTATATTTCTTTAAATTTTAAACTGAATAAAAGTTTAAAATTTGTTTTCAATTTCAAGTAAAAAAATCCATAGCAGATAAATGTTTTATCTGATGAATTATATGATAATTATATTCTGTATGTTGTACCAACACAATTTATGATTTATATTAGTTTAAAACAATATAAACTAATATAAAATGAAAACGTTATGTATTTATATCGGTTATACATCATTTCTAACTGATTTTTATGGAACAGAAATAGCAATTGTAAAACTTTCAACTGAACTATGTAAACAATATAAAATATATATTGTAACATTAAGAGATGATCAAACAATTCTATACAATGAATTTACTTATATAAATTACCAAAATTTATTTGATGTAAAGATAGATATATTAATAATATCAAGATATATAAATTATTTTACCTACTGCTGTTTAAACCCAAAAAAAACGTTTCTATGGATTCATGATGTTAATATTCTTGGATATTTTGAAAACTACTCATTTGATAACAACGGAAGAGAATTATTATATAATGTATTGGATAAGGTAGATAAAATTATATTACTGAGCGATTGGCATAAAATTTATTTTCAACACTGTTATAATAAAGTACCAAATAATAAAATAAAAATAATAGGAAATGGTATAAGTACACATAATTTTAAACAGCTTGATTTATCAAGTAAAATAAAAAATAGATTTATATGGATATCATGTCTTAATAGAGGTATAGAACGTATGGTATCAATATTTAATTTAATACATAATGAATTTCCAGACGCAGAATTGCATGTTTTTAGAGATACTGCAACAAAAGAAGAATATGTTGAAAGTATAAGAGATATTCCATATATTTATTTTCATGGTAAAGTTAATAATGATAAAATAATTGAAGAATTAAAAAAGAGTGAATATTGGTTTTATCCTACAACATTTCATGAAACATATTGTATAAGTGCATTAGAATCACAAATGGCTGGTTGTGTAACAATAGCAACAAATGTCGGTTCTTTAAATACAACGGTAGGAGATCACGGTATATTATTATCTAATGATTTAAACAATGATGAAATGGCGTCAGAAGTAATAAAAATAATGAAGAATGATAAACTAAAAGAAGAAACAATCAAAAAAGGATACGAATGGGCTTTAAAACAAGATTGGTCAATTATAAAAGACGAATGGTTAAAATTATTTAATCACAAAAAATATTTATTATTCTAAATAAATCTAAAAATATATGATATTAGAAAAAAATGACAATTTCGGACGATGATATAATTAATAATTTAAATTCATTACAAAATAAAGTAAATGGTATAATAACAAAAACAACTGAAAGTATGAAACCTGAATTAGTAGAAGTAGAAAATGTAAATGATGCTAGTGTAAATAAAAGTATTTTATCTTTACCTACATCAGTTAATATGAATACTGTAATATTTATAACAATACCACTAGTTACACTTTTAATATTATATTTCACACAACCATTTTTTATAATGGAAGAAGTAAAAGTTGAAAATACATTTTTTACTAAAAAAGAAATGTCTGTTTTATTATTATTAGCATATACACTTGGACTATCAATAATATTTTATTTAATTGTATTTATATGTATTTACGATTTAACAAATATATAAAAAATTAATTTTACAAGATGATGCTATAGTGATTACTAAAACCTTTGTAATTTCATCAAATTTAGGAGTATTACAAAAAACTGTTGATGTAACGACTAGTGTATACAAAGAAATTTAACCTTTTTTCCATTATATATTCTTTTACTGAACAAATTGTGAAATAATGTATTTACGATTTAACAAATATATAAAAAATTGATTTTATAATTTTACAATTATAAAAATTTATAAGATGATATCACAATTAAGAATGAATAGATATTCTGAATTATATTATGAATCTGACGATGAAGAATATGAAAAAAGATTGTTAAAAGAGGAAGAAGAGAAGTATAAATTAAAACAAGAGAAATATAAATTAAAGGAAGAAAAGCGAAAGATTAAAGATGATGAAAATATAAAACAATATGAAATGTTTTATGCTAATAGTATAAAAAGAACAAAAGTTTATGATAAAATTAAGTTAGGTTTCAGTACTTTTATTTATATGAGTGAGATTAAAGAAGACTACTACAATATAGCCAGATATTTAAATTTAGATAGTTTTTTACAACAAACTGTTGATGTTGGCGAATTATATGGTTTATTTGGAAAAGATGAATATTTAGATATGGTAAAACACATGGAATTGTTTAAGAATAAACATTATTTTCCATTAGAATGTTTTGAATATATTAGAGATATACAACAGAATCAAATATCAGGATGTGTTATGAATAATCTTGGAACAACAAAAAGAATGGTATATGAAATATATGTAATTTTACTTCTTGATACAGCGTGTGTACGTAAGGCATTTGATTACTATCCACACGGAAGATATTTAATGGATGTATTTAAAGAAAGTTTAGAAGATAAAATAAAAAATCCATACAAAAATATAACAGATTTTGAACATAAATATTATAATAAATATTTTGAATTAGGAAAAAGATATTTTGCTAAAAGAAATAATTTCAAAGTATTGTTTAGAAACTATATTAGATTCATTGGAAAATTAATGATTTTATATAAAAGATGATAAATACAATTACAATTATTTTTATAACAATATGTTATAAAAATAAATTTATACAACTGGGTAAGAAGCCATTAATGTTAAACCACACATACCTGACTTGTTTTCAATATCTTTTTCTAATCTTATATACCCATTTTCACCCCATGAAGAACCCCACGAATTTTTAACTTTCCAAAACTTTTTACCAGTATTTGAATCAACTCCAAATCCTACTAGTGTTACACCATGATCTAAGTTCGTTCCACATTCAGAAGAGGTTAAAACACCAGATGAATAAAATTGAAAAACTGATTGGTCTGCTTCGATAGCAATAGATACTGGTTGATTATATACAGCCTGTGCTAATGCAGATTCGTCATTAGGTGTAATATCCACGAATGATTTAATTTTAAAAACAGAAGTACACTTTTTACATGAACCATCAACTGCTTTATATGAATAACTTTTTTCAGTGCAAATACCTTTATCAATTACATATTTGAACGCATCAACCATTAGGCCCCCTTGACATGCTTGATTTCCGTATGAAGACGAACAATCAACTAATTCTTGTTCAGAAAATGAAACAAGTTTTCCAGATGAAAGAAAATATGATCCTTCTAATGAACCAACTGTGGAAAAAGCCCAACATGAACCACATTGTGCTTGGTCTTTTACAGGTGTAACGGCTCCTTTTTCAACCCAATCCCAAGATTCAGGTAAATCATTAGAAATAGTTTCAAAATAGTCGTTAACCATAAAAGCTTGTTTATCTAAATCAGGCATGTTAAATCCATTTATATATGTACTTGCAAATTCATCACGTGTTAAATCAGCAAAACTATTAATATCCATTTTCCAATCATTATTATTAGTATTATGGTCGTTAATGATATCTAAATTTTCTAAAAAAATTGCGTATCTATATTCATGAGTATGAATATTGTCATATGTTTTGTTATATTTGTTCTTAAAATTAAGAAACATGTTGTAAGAGTCGTCATTTTCATTTCTAACGTAAAAAGAAGAAACGAAAGCAAACGATAAGAAGGTTAATAAGAATTTCATTTTAAATACTAAAAACAAATCTTTAAACTAAAAAATAATTTTTCATCATTTTTATTAACCAGAATAAAATCATTATAAGAAAAGTTTTAATTGCTAATAATAAATTAGAAGATATATTTAAATTGTGAATATCAAAACAAGGTAATGATAATAATAGATATAGAACACCAATTAATATAGGATCTGAAAAACTATTTAAAGAAAAAATTTTATTTTCTTTAACTTTGTTTTTTTGAACAGGCTTGAATAATAAATCGATAATTTTCATATCGTTTGCAGATACAATATTTTCATCAGTTGGTAAATCATCAATAATATCGTAATTTTTTATATGTGTTACGTTCATTTTTACAAAACAGAATGACTTTTTTAAACTATTTTAAGAAAGTATATAAATTATAAAATAATGCCATTATCAATAAAAAAACTTGAAGACTTACTTGCATCAAAAGGATTTATCTCCAAAACATATTACACGTTAGATGATTATTGTATCTATATTGAAGTGTTTTCAGTACATAACGCCGATTCATTTATGTTATATATTTCAAGTAGATATGAATTAATTGTAAAAGATAGACAGAACATATACAAAATGCAATATATGGAAATGAATAATGAAGAAGATATTGCTGGTAATTATGCAGCAGAACCGGATAAAGTTGAAGTAGAAGATTTTTATAAAGAATTAAATGTTGATTTATCCCATGAAAAAGTTGATGATTTAGAAAAGAAATTAAAAGAAGATTATGATCGTGAATTAACATTGAAAGATTTAAGTAAAGATGATAGAGATAATTTGAAGGATATATTTAAACAATTGAGTCGTTTTATGTTTTGTGTTAAGAATATAAAATACAAATTATCAATATTTTATAAAAATTATTTATGTTCTATAACAAAAGATGATGAATTAGATTGCTTTATTATTAAAAATTATGAACACAAAAATGTAAGAAAATTATATATTTATCTTGATTTGAAAACATTATATACAAAAATTGAAGAAGATATATCAGGTGATATGAAAACAATTAAAGATGGTGTTTATCGTTTATTAAATCAAAATCAAATGAAACATTCAAAAGTTTTAAATGAAATGTTAGAAGAACGTGTTGCTATTTTGCAATATTCAGATACAATTCAAAAGAAAAAAGAATCATATGTAGATTCTATAATTAAATTTGAAGAATTATTAAAATCTTTATTTGAGAACGAAAAAGAAATATACGAAAAAATAAGTCAAATAAGAAAAAAAAGATCAGATTATGGTGCAAAAGGATTACACGAAGATATAGAAAGATCACATATTGTTTCTCAATATGAAGAAGATTTAAATAAAATAAATAAAATAAAGAAAGAAATATTGGATGTATTATTACCAACTCGGGAAAAATATGATAATGTTACATTAGTAATGGATAAAATATTATTTAATAATTCAGTTATGATACATGAAATAAGTAAAAATTTTGAAAAACTTTCTAATATTGTTTGAAAAAATTATACACACTATGTCGATTTAAAGTTTTTATTTTAATAATAAAATAGAAACAAAATGATAACTAATACCTTCGAAAATACTCAGTTATCAATTAATAATAATCATTCTTTTAAATTAATTTATATATATCAAATAACATGTAAAGATTTACAGTCGAATTTTCAAAAATGGGACACCTGTAATTAAACTGGATATTAAGTCTAATTCTTGTTTTTGTGTTATTTACCTTTAAGGTAACTAAACAGTCAATTCTTTTGTAATACCGACTTTCACGGTTTCCCTAGACTTCTCTTTAGGTTGTATTTTTTCTCTGCAATACGCTTTAGGTCTCGGTTTTCCATCTAATGCGTATTTAAATATTTTAAAG
>Ga0214923_10005646_pt1 | contig 14436 bp, 14 predicted proteins | sample LL1510_MetaG_FD_177993 | JGI IMG/M metagenome (GOLD analysis project Ga0214923, IMG submission 177993) | Freshwater microbial communities from Lake Lanier, Atlanta, Georgia, United States - LL-1510 | ecosystem: Environmental > Aquatic > Freshwater > Lake | place: USA: Georgia | collected... | reverse complement strand
ATGGAGCTCTTCTGCACCGTGGACGAAGCGCAGGCCTTAATATGTTTCCATTTAGATGGATTGTTACATTATATCAACAGCCAATTCATTATAGTACTTCCAGTTTATTATGGTACTTACATTCTAGCAGTCATATTAATAGCCGGCCCGCATGGCATTACTACTAAACATTAAGCAATTGAATCCATGTGTAGCGTTAAAACATATGGTTATTATGATATGGTAAGCTTAAGAGGTCAGGTAAATCATTGGATGCCCCAAATACCATAGCACTAATTCTTGCGAGGAAGGGCTCGAAGGGCCTCTCTGGTAAGAACCTGGCAACCTTGAATGGACATCCGCTCGTTGCACGCCCAATACTAGACATGCAGAAATCAGGCGTAGTAGCTGACATTGTGGTAAGTACTGATTGTGAAACTATTCAGCAAACTGCCACATCTTATGGTGCCTGCGCCCCTTTTCTAAGGCCAGCTGAAGATGCTCTTGACTGTGCAACTACAGAGCAATCTCTCCGTTTCGCGCTTAACAAGGCGGAGCAGTACTTTAAAAAAGTGTATAAATACGCTATCTTCCTAACACCAACTGATGTCTACAGAAATCCTCTTTGGATTTGCGAATGCTATAAGAGACTTGTAAGCGAGCCGTTACTTGAAAGTGTTTTTATTGGATATCCAACTACTAAGAACTATTGGGAACTGAACAGTGAAGGCAAATGGACTAGGATTCGCAGCTGGATGAGCGAATATGGCTCACGTCAGACAAGACAATCTATCATTAGAGAGGATACCGGCGTTTGTTGTGTGAGTCATGCATGGCTATGGCGAGAGGGTCGAAGAATTGGTGATAACGTAGATATTATTGTGAAGACTCATCCCCTAGGGGGTCTTGACATACATACAAAGAATGACCTTCTAATGGCAAACTTCGCCCTTGAAATAAATGATCAGCCATAGCATCTCTATTGTTGTAAGAACTCTTAACGAAGAAAAGTGGATTGGTCGATGCATTGCTGCTATAGGAAAACAAGATATATCGCTGCCATATGAGGTCATCGTAGTTGATTCCGGATCAAGTGACAAAACTGTTGCCAAGGCATCATCACTTGGTGCAAAAGTTGTAACCGTTGCAGAGTTTTTTCCAGGGCTATCGATAAACACAGGCATAAGGAACTCTTGCGGTACAATCATAGTTATAATCTCTGCTCACTGCGTACCAGCCGATAGTCTCTGGCTGTCTAGACTAATACAACCCTTGATCGAGGGTAGACAAGGTGTCGTTGCTACTTATGGTCGTCAATTACCCACACCTTCCTCTAGCGCAGGCGATGCACGTGATCTTCTTATTAGCTTTGGAAGCGAAGACAGATTGCAGTTAAAGGATACTTTCTTTCATAATGCAAATAGTGCGCTCCTCAGATCCAAATGGTCAGAAGTGCCTTTTGATGAAGCTGCAACGAATATAGAGGACCGTATCTGGGCCGAGAATATTATTGCTCAAGGATACGCGATTCAATACTGTGCATCTGCTTCAGTATACCACTGGCACGGCATTCATCAATATGGCAATGAAGGAAGGCTTAAAGGTACTATCGAGACGCTGCGTACTAAAACAAGGGTATTCCATGACTTGCAGACTTATTACCCGAGTCCTAAGAAATGGGTCGCTTTTGTTATGTGCCAAGTGCCTTTAACTCCGTTCATCACAGACAAGTTAAAAAAACTAACCTCTGTATTGGCCAGTGCAGTACAGCAATGGGAGCTAGTCATTTATGCACCAGAGCCGCACTCTCACTTTGATCAAGTTAGTCTAGTTAAGACTTCGATCATTTCTAGGCCCGCGACAGACCTCCCAAGCCAACCCCTAATAGGCTCTATTCGTTCATGCCTAGAGTTATATGAGGATAAAACGGGAGATATCATTGAAGCCTTTGCGGTCTTTAATATCGATTACCTGTATCGATCTGTCGATGATATAAACGATATGGTCAATCACTTCACTCAGTTTGACTGTGATATCTTGGTTTCTGAGTATTATGATCATAACTCTGAAACTCTGTCTCCCTGCTTACAAAAAGATCTGACTGCAAACTCTATCTTTTTAAATATGCACAGATCCATTTCAGCTCACTCAGGCACATTGATTCCTGGTTATTGCTTGCTTCTCTTAGCCGCCTCTATTCGCGACTCATCTGACACCAGGTCGGTTAGGATGGCCAGATTCCCTGTTACTGGTCAATCGAAATTGCTTAAAGCCTCTACTAGCGAGCAGCTTCATGCGTTAATATCGACTATAATCGGAGATTTTCAATGAAAATTGGCATCATTGGTTGTGGGCGTATTTTCCGACATTATATTGACACAATCTCAACAAACTGTTCATTTAATATTAGTGCAGTATATGATAACAAACCTGCGGTGCGGGATATATATCGTGACACTTTTCATACCTATGATCGAATGGAAGATCTAACAAATTCTGACGTCGAACTCGTTTGCATTCTTACGCCTTCGGGTACTCATTATGATATTGCTAAACAGTGCATTGGGGCGGGTAAAAATGTTTTGGTTGAAAAGCCTCTAGCGCTTAGAGTTTCAGATGCTGAGTCACTGATTAAGATTGCGACGGATCATGGCAAGCGCCTTTATTGTGGGTTCCAAAACCGTTTCAACGTTGCGATAGAAAGTGCAAAGCAAGTCCTAAAACAGGGCCTCATAGGCGATATAATAAGCTGTCATGTTGCTCTTGAGTGGTGTCGATATCAAGACTATTATAATGATGAATGGCATGGGCGTTGGAGTATGGATGGTGGTGTTATTGCTCAGCAAGCAATCCATCATGTTGATTCAGCACTCTATCTACTTGGAACTCCTGTTAGGGTCGTTGGATTAGGACGAAACGTCAGCAATTCCCTTGAGGCAGAAGATACATTTGCTGGTTTAATCCATTTAGACAATCACCTCACCGTTACGTTGTCCGCCACGACTGCTTACAGGCCTGAAGATCGTTCCGCTTCAATCAAGATTCTAGGAACAAATGGTGTAATTTCAATTGGGGGTATTGGCCTTAATACCTATTCTTTGTGTGCTGGAGGCTACCAAGCCGAATCAATAGAAGATTTCCAAAACGTTTACGGAAATGGGCACTCAAAGCTATTCAATGCTATCTATAAAGATATCCGCCAGGGCACAACGCATCCCGCTCTAGATCTAAAGTTATCAGAACTCACTACAAGTGTAATTAGTGCATTCTACAGATCTTGGGAAACTGGCAGCTGGACCACCGTAGGCACAGATATTTCGGCGCAATGGGGCCTTTAACAATACATCTTGCTTTATTACTTCTTCCAGAAAATATTTGATTTATATTTGCCTCTAGACTAAGTGTCTATGCAGCTCACCAATAGAATTTGTGTATGAAGAGTGCAATTCTACTGAACTAAATAACGAGCAAAAAGCGTAAGCCTGCTGTTAGCACGCAAGTTTCTTATTTTTGAAGAGAACTGTTAATCTCTCTCTGCCAATAGCAAGGATTTCGAAACCCTTGCCTAACAAAAAGTTTATTACCTCAGGAGCGGTGGTCTCAAGTGATTCTCCTCGTTCCCAGCCAAGATCAGCAGATATATATTCTGTCACATCCAGAATCTTTTCCATACCTTTACATATTTCTGGCTCATATCCCTCAGCCTCTAGCTTAATCAACCTAATGCCTTTCGAAGATGAAAAAAGTTCTTTATGAAGACTGTCAAGCCTTCTAGTCCGTACAGAATGTATACTTTTATAGCATGGTGGCTTAATCAATGAGTTGTCGCCTGAGTCAGGAGACAAGTATAGATCTTTGATTATGCCATCTGATTCTGCTAGCGCAATATTGGTACATAATGCTGTTGATACTCCCTTCAGATTGTGTGACAGCGATACAAACTCTTCTGGAGCAGGCTCAATCCCTATGTATTTGATATCTATGTTATGAAGCCGGAAGTACAACTCAAGATCTCCAGAATTTGCGCCTACATCATAAACGATATCGCCCGGCCAAAATCTAATGAGATGTATATGGTAAGAGGAGCTGATCCGTTGGCTGACGAACTCGAGTCCTTTTGCAAAACCTAGCCCCTGCAGCTTGAATGACCAATATCGAGACAACCCTGACACTCTATCGTAAAGTACGAATCTTGGGATTCCTCGTCTGCTGGGTAGGGCCTTCACTTTGGAGCGTATTCCTTGACTAGCTAGAGATGAGTTTGTGTATTGAACGTATTCACTGTCGTTGAGGGTCCACGGATGATTTGACATGCCTTAATTAGATCATTTCCCAATTTTAGCATTTTTCTGCTCGCCTAAGCGCATGTATGCGACATCCCGTGCGTGCGAGAAGCTGAAGCTTGACGCGTATTTGTGAGATGCCATTTCATTCGGTCTGTGGGTGCTTCTTTCGGATCGTTTCTCTTGCAATGCACTCACAGTAGCAAACTGCAGCGGTGACTGTCAGGTACGATGTCGCACCTGCGGCTGTTAATGCAGCGATCCGCAACGAAGTTGATGTGGAGCAATTTACTGTTGGCGATGGATTGATACATTTGAGTTGTGGCTGATATCGATAGCGGATCGATTATCACCTGCGCCGCAGATTGCGTCCGCAGACCTCTTTGTATTAGAGATCATCAATCTGGCAAATCTCGATGACCTAGCCGCAATGCCGTTGCTCAGATATCCTCACTGTAAAGCTGTAAGTGATTGGTGCTGAACACTCGTTGAAAATTTCGAGGACGCCCAAGGCGCATTATGCCTATCTACCATCCAGCGATAGTTCCTAAAGATGACCAGCATCACTACCATTAACATCCACAAACGCTAAAATCTTGATGAAAGGCAAATGCGGCAGTCTTGCGGCGCCTTGAGAAAGCTGATCAGATCGGCTGCATCAGCAGGGATCCTCAGTGGACTTTCTAACAAGAAGAATTGTCATCAAGCCAGCAAACCGCATGTGCAGAGGCCAAGATACGACTGCTGGGTCAGACTTCTAATAGATCCTGTTTTGGCTCCGGGGTGGCGCTGGCCTCATCATCAGCTCGTTGATTTGCTAGTCGACGAACCTACTTTGCTACCGTAGCTAGGATCACACCACGCAGAATTTACCAGCTCTCTTTTTTATCGACGTGTACATGTCTCTATTTTGCCGAAGGCTTACTTTCACAAATCTGTACTTCTTGACAAACTCACTCATAAAGAGAGCCAATGTCTAATCTCATCAATTACCTGATATGATTTGCTAGTTAGCGTAGACCGCATGATCAGCAATCAGTCTCCAGGCAAGGACATTACGCCTGACGACATTGTCGACAAATTTCCACTTGCCGCAAAACAGAATCCCGAGCATTTGTCAACTGTACAAATTGCAGGCTCAACTTTTGGCGGCTCCACAATTCCCCTGCTTTGTGGACCCAATATGGCAGAATCTGAAGATCTTATCGTCAATACCGCCAAGTTTCTAAAGCACCATAATGTCTCCTTCTTACGTGCTGGTGCATTCAAGCCTTTAAGCTTTCCCTATCGCAGCAACAAATATACCGAGACAAGAGAACTTGGCCTCCAGTTCTTAGATACAGCAAAAAAAGAGACTGGTATTGGCATTATCACTGAGATCATGGAAATAAAACATTTGGAAAAAATAAGTGCAGTTGCAGACATTCTCCAGATTGGCGCCAGGAACATGCAGAATTATCCTTTGCTTGTTGAATGTGCCAAAACCGGTAAGCCAATCATGTTGAAGAGGCACTTTGGAGCCTCAATTCGCGACCTACTGGGTGCAGCCGAGTATATTCTGTATGCCGGCAATCCCAACCTTTTATTATGTGAACGTGGCGTTTCCGCACCGCACACCCATCGTGCTACTTCAAGATTTCTGCTTGATCTTCAAAGCCTACCGGCACTCAAAGAGGTGACTCACTTACCTGTAATTGTTGACCCATCACATGCCTGCTTTTGGAGGCCTTGGGTTTCTCCTTTATCTGCTGCCTCAATAGCTGTAGGTGCCGATGGGTTAATGTTGGAAGTCCACCCTGATCCTCCCAACGCAGCTGTTGACCCCTTGCAAGCAATTTCTTTTGATGAATTTGACGCCTTATTACCTACGCTTCAGGCGATCGCGAATGCAACCAATAGAGCAATTGCATGACTTCTACTCACTCACGCCTCTCTAGTCTTGTTTCAAATAAAATTGACAGTTTTCAAGAATATAATGACTATTCAGTTATGGTTGGTCTGGCTCCATCTACTGGAGCCAGATCGCCGATGCTATGGAATTCTTTGCTTGCAAATTCCTCTCGAATGATATGCCTTGACATCCCTGACTCTCGTGATTTGAGCACAGTATTTTCTATCCTGCAGGAGGATCGTAGATGCCTCGGGGGTTCAGTAACAGCACCTTATAAGGGTGATTTTTTTAACCTGTGTTCAGAAGTCACCGCCATCTCCAAATCAACAGGTGTATGCAATAACTTCTTTCGATCGGATGTGAATGGTCTTTTTATTGCAGATAATACAGATTCCACGGGTTTCAAGGAAGCATTGACTTCTAAGGTAAGCCACGCTCACTTTGATTGTGTTGTAATCTTGGGATCAGGCGGAGTAGCTAAAGCTGTAGCAGCAGCGGTTCGTGACCTATTTCCAAAACACATTCCCAGATACATATTATCTCGACGATCTAATTCATCTTCCCTCTCTGGAATATTGCCAATAACTTATTCGTGGTTTCTGAACACCTTTAAGTTTCACGCTTCGTCTAAGGTTCTTTTGATAAACTGTACTTCTGTCGGAGATTATAGCAATCTCGAGAATGATCCACTTGTCAGCATCCCTTACATAAGAGAGATCCTCGACTTGCTTGCAGTTTCTTATTGCTTTGATTGCATTCACACCCCTTCCCCTCCAAGGCTTGCTTCCTTTTATCACCCATATTCTCAGGATGGCATGGAAATGAATCTACTTCAGGCTGCTATTGCCTTTAGAAATGTTTACCCATCCTATGAACCATCCGATGTCCTTAAGCACTTACGTCATTTCAGCGCTCAAAGCATAGGGGTTCTTCGTTGACTGCCCACACAACCCTCGTGCTATTCTTAACTGGTAAATAAGCGCGAATGCTCACACTGAGATGCTATTTTATATCGACCCTCTGCTAACCAAGAACGAGGTTTTTTTTGCAAGGAAAGCGGTGCTCTCTTTTTCAAATTCCATGAGCGCTTATAAACATGGTAACAAAATGCATATAGGGAGCAATACCCTCTCTGGTTATCATTTAATCTTTACTTCCCCTATCTTTTACGAACTGTCTCGCCGAGTCACAAGTAGGAAATTTCTCTTTATCCTTAACAGCCTTGCATCTGCTGCCGCTAATACACAATTCTCTTGTAAAAATATCAAATTAGTGCCCTATTCTCCAATAATTAACCCAGGCATTGATCCACATCTTGCAACTTGGTGTCATGAGTCTGCTTTTGATCAAGCCGATGAAAAACTCTTTATTCAAAGTTGCCTTTCTAGAAATCTCATACCATTAAAGTTCACTATTCAATTATCAGTTCTTCCTCCTGGTTCATTTATCCAGCCCCATACCGATTCTGTCAACAAGCTGGCGACTATTATGCTCTACCTAGCCACAGAGGAACAGCAGAAACTAACTGGGTTTGGAACACGATTCTGGATTGATAACGATTTCTCCTTGGGGTCATACAAATCTGGGATGACTCAGCAAGCCTCCAGTTTCGTGTATGATCAGGCTAGCCTTGATTGGTTATCAAAAACTCGATATGTAGATTCACATTTCGGGATCGGTACTACAGTACTGTTCTTTAGAACTGATCACTCATGGCATGGTGTCCAGATACCTGTCAACCATGTTGAATCACGCGTCAGCATAAATATTAACCTTGTTCTACCAGATATTCACCAGAACCTGTATCATGATTTCTTCAAGCTCACCTCCCATGGTTGAATACATACATCTTGCTAAATACTATTCGTCTTTAAAGTATAATGTCGTCATACTTGCTGGTGGCATGGGTACCAGAATGGGTGAGGCTTCTCAATATATACCTAAAGCCCTTACTCAGTTCGGGGGATTACGAGCCATTGACCATATTCTCGCCAAGTATGACTACATTGCCAACAAGTTCATTATCGGTGTTAGTGCTCATCATGATTTGCTTTCAGCCTATATTCGAGGTCGATATGCCCACTTGGACATAAACGTTAGCTTCGAGAAACAACTCCTAAATACATCCCGAAGCGTTAGTCGCTGCCTAGATTATGTCGATTCTTCCCTTCCAACTATTATTCAGTTTTGCGATTTGGTCTTGGATGAACCCTCAGATCTTGAGCCTGATACTCTTTTTGTAGCTTCTCAATCATCCTCCGGCGTTGTAGGAACTTTTAGACATGGTATTAAAGACAATAAGATCATCAAATACCGTAAACCTATAATACCTCAGGGTCTCTGTAATGGTCTTTGCGGGATGTTTGTCTTTGCAAATACGCCACTTCTCAAGGCCATCGCTTATGGCTCCTGGGACCAGCACTCGGATATTACGGACGATATAGTTACGCCGTACCACCTGAAAAGGGATATGACTATCGCCGAAGTTAAACGTATCTATGAGTTTGGCTCAGAGGATGATCTCGCTCGGGTACGCCTAGAAAACCGATTTGTCAATGACTAATACTAATAAACCTGGGGGGATGACAATCTTTTTGGACCTAGACGGCACTGTCGTGCACCATAACTATGACCCGGATTCAGTTCCAGATCAGCCCCTAGTTCGTTGTATCCGCGATCTTGCGCTTTTCATTTCACGACAGCAACATCCTTGTGTCCTAATTATCACTACCGGTCGTTCTTCGGCTCATGCATACCAGTCGATCCGTCTGCTTCACAGCTATAAGATTTTTCCGGACCTCATTATTCACTCACTTCCAGTTGGCCAGCGCATACTTATTAATGATTCCAATAGTGATGCCATCACAGCTAGAGCACTTTGTGTTGCTAGAAACCAAGATGAACCATTCCTTACTACATGAACATAAGACAGTATCTCATCTCGGAAAAACATTATTGCGTATTCATGACTGGCCGAGCAGGTTCAGGTAAGAGTACTCTCGCAGACAAGATTGCGCAAGAGATTCCGAGTTTAACAATTTATAGTCTCGATGATTATTTTATTGGCGACTCGGATTATAGGAAGAGGCGAACATGTGAAGTTTTGAGTGGTGTAAACTCTTTCTGGTCCCATTGTACAATGACAGATTGGTGGGACTGGCAAAGGTTGATCTCTGACATTCAATCCGCTAAATACAATTGTCAAAACAGGCTTATGGTGGAAGGCGCAATATTGCCATCGCCAACTTATATGATCAATTTTGATGCAATTTTCTTTATTTATCATGATAACCATCTTAGGGAACGAGACTTGTACTCTAGGGATCGCTACAAACGTAGTCGCAAGGACCATGAACATCGCCTAACCATCACTAACTATGCTGAAACTCTGTCCTACTATGATTTCTTCACGGCTGAACTGCTTCGCTCAAAAAATAGATTTGTTGCTCTGTGCGACCGTCAAGGGAACCGAATTACTGACCCAGTTATTATCAGCTCTTTTTTGTCCTTTGATCTGTCGCAGAAATCAAAACAGCTGTTAAAAACTTTTTTCCCTGCTCATGGAATTAATAACTAGATTTCTTTTATTGGCAGTAGAAATCCATGTTAGTTATCTATATAGCGCTGATTTACCCTGCTTTCTGATTAATGTGTCGGTAGACAATATTTACTGTCTAACCGCATTCCTTTCCTTGTTGTAACTCTGGCTTTATAATCACTCTGTTCCGGGGTTTAAAAATGCGAATAATGCACTAATATTCACATGGCGCATATGCGCATTTATTTTTCGCGCTCAATTTTGGTGGATGACTTGGCAAGTTGTTCGCTTTGATGACTGATGGTCGGTTTGTATTGCCGTAATTGGGATCTGTCCAGCGAGACTTGCCCACAAACGCTCAGCCAAGCCAAGCACCATACTGAGACATAAAGACTGCCTAATTATTTTTTGGGCTCTGTAACGATAGTCTTAGCATTTAGAATTGAGCTGGCCAGAAACTTGATGAATGCGAATAAACCCATAATCAGATAAGATAGCATGAGCTACTCAGTGATTTCGTTTGATAAAGCAACTTAGTTCAGCATATGAGCTATATATGAGCCTAGGTGTGAGGCCAAGCCTTTGTTTACATGACATCCATCATCACTCCACTCAGGGCTGAGTGATTGGTGGTGTATATACAATTTATGCGCCAGGAAATAAGCGCCCTGAGCATTGCAGACTTCAGATAGAAGCTCGCAGAATGATCGCCAGAGTGCACAACGTATCGCGCCTGCACCAAACCGTGGATATTTAACCGTGTGTATTAGATAAGAGGCTTCAGAAATAGTCTTGGGCAGTTGATACGGAAAAGAGAGGCTAGGCGGAGGTGGCATGACAATAGAGACCTTCCCCATTCTTGTCCCCAGAGCACTATGCAGGATTTCCTGCAGCCAAGATATAGTGAAAGCAAGCTTGTTACGATAGCTGTCTGACGTTAAGATGAGTCGTTCTTCCGTTGGTATTCCGTCGCGCTCCCGAAGCGCCTCAATGTATATCTTTGTTCTTAAGTCGATTTCGCCAAGCGACAATGAGAGATTCAGCTTGTCGATCTCAGACTGAAGCGACATCCGGTCAACAATTATTTTTGTTGAGATTGCCAAGTCTGACAGATATGTCCTGGAATTCATCGCCCCAAGCATCGTCGTTGCTCCGGTATGAAAACAGGCTGAAGTGTTTCTTGGTCGAGACGGAAATGAATCTTTAAACAGTTTCCGCGTAAAGAACTCACCATGAGAATCACCTACAACGAGGTGCAGACATGATGTATGCTGAGCCGCCTGAGATCCATTCTCCGATATACGCCTATCTCTTTGGGCTGTATAATAGCGATCTCCGAGGAATGTCCGTCGCTTTGGATGATTTGATAATATACTTAAAATAAGACTAAGAGATTCGGGTTGGATGATGTACTTCATTGATCTACGTGGGTATTAGGTCTCATGAGGTTGTTTTTTGCTGGTACATCAATGAGTCTGGTTATACAAAGATGCGCTCAAGATACTCGAAATCGTCAAGGACACATGGATTGATACTATTTTTAAGAAACGATATGCGTGGGTCGGATCCAGCCAGTAAACGAGCGAATCGAAAATCACTTAAAGGATCATGGAGAAATAAAAGTCGGTTTATCAACTGATTTCGGCTACTTGCATAACTACTTAGTGAAGGTCTTGAGTAGCCAAGGTAATCCTGCGAGTACAGGACGGCACGCGAATACATATCACAACCTAATACGTCGAGCCTCTTAAAATTGAACCTGCATATATCATGTAGTAGGTTTGTCAACTGCAATGCGCCGTTTCGTGAAAAGGGCAGATCGCAAATATAGATTGGCCTCACTCGCCTAGACAGGTTTAGCCAGCTCCAACGTCTTGTTTGAAAGAAAACTCTGCCTCTAGCAATATCGTTATTTGAATAGCTCTCGCAGAGAGTCTCGAGTGAATTAACCTTTACACCATTGAGGTACGATAAGACTGTAATGCTATCCCTAAACCTGTCGAGAACTCTTACCTCCGAAGTGCTAAAGAGAGAAAAGAATGCAACGGCACTATATAGACCGCTGCGCAGTAAGTCATGAATTAAGCCTTCGTTTATTTGGCATGGCCCAACTAGAAGAATGTTTTTTCCAGATACTAATGATGCTAGAATCTTATTTCTTTTGCTGACTATATCGCCAAGAGAATTTGTTGATAAATCAGAAAGGGTTAGAGTTGAGGGTGAATCTTCCCTGCGGAAATATGGATTAATTACCGATGACACCGCAAGATCGTAGGGGGAGCTGAGCTCTGCAAGACCATAGGCCCCGCGAATAACATTAATATCCTTAGCATTGACTGCCGGTTCTGTCTGCAACGAGTAATGGTGAATAAGTGCATCTCTTGTAATTACATCAGCCGACCACTGTGAAGAGCCATGGTTAAGCAAATGTAAGAGGCCAGCTCTGTAGAGAACTGCATCTCTAAGTTTTCTAGCCATCAATAACTGACGATATCTCTCAATATGGAACTGTAGTTGAGTTGTATGCATGAGCGACCAAGCAACACAGAAGAATGATCATCTATAATTAGGGTTGCAAGCTAGAGAACCTGACAAGTAACAAATAGCGTGTCACCAAATCCAAGGGCTTCTAGCTTATGCTTGTAACGTTCGTCTAGGTCAGAGAAAGTCTCTGATATCTCGGCCAAAAGAGATTCAGCATGTTCTTGAACGTCAGATGCGAATTCTATATCTATCCCGCTACTAATGCAATCCAACTTGTCGGCCATTCGCTGCCTTTTGTGAATCCAATTGAAGTGGTTGCTCAGGCCTGACCTAAGCTTCAAGTCGATCTGACATATAATGAAACCGAGATCAACTAGCATGCATTCCAAAGACTGTGATGTGAAGTAGAATTTGTGAGGCTCTTGAAACCAGAAGTCTCTGAATTCAGGGATGTAGTAAAGGGAGACAAGCGGATTTTGCAAGGTTGGAACCTCAATGTGGAGATAGCCACTACCTTTCATTGATCTCGATCTAATCTGGCTCAGAAACTCCTTTGGATCAGCTTGATGTTCAAGCACTTGAAATAAGCAGATATGTTCATATGATTGGCCCAGTTCCTCAAGTGTTGTATCTCGGATATCAAGACCTCTCTTTCTGCCATATGCAGCTTCCTCTTGGTTTAGCTCAATGCCAGTAACGCTGCTACACAGGGGCAAAATGGTTTCAAGGAAATAACCTGAGCTGCACCCTATCTCTAAGACTGAATCTTCTTTGCTAATGAACGGCATGACTCGTTCAATCCTGTAAGGCTGAAGTGATTTCATTGCATCATGGTTCTGAGCCAGATCACGTTTTTTTCCTTGATAATATTCGGTACGATATTTTGAGTCGTAAAAGTTGCTCTGCTGATCATCTCTGATTTGTTCTCGCCCTAACCAGGCAATACGAGCTATCTTGTCGTAGACAACAGGTCTTTCAATTCCGTTTCGAAGACGCTCCCACAATATGCGTAGTTCGTTTGTACTACCATTGGATTCGTTGGGCATTGAATTAAACTCCCTCGGTTTGGATGGATAGGACTCCAGGGTTTAAGTTGGAATAGCTTATTTGGCATATGCCGATGCAGGGCTTCGTTTTATATGGTCCTTTCGTTGGAGAGTTTGCTTGGGAACTTCTCTGGTGGCAGGGCTGGGTTAGGCTGCATTCCCATCGGTCAAGGCGAAGAGGGCTAGTCATTGTAGCGTGCTCCTTCCGTGGCAGATCGCCTTTCTATCCCAACGCAGACCACTTTATTGCAGCCGAGGACTTTAATATAGTCGGTGAGAATCATTCATCTAGAGCGTACATTGCAGATGATTGGGATGAATCAACTTTTTTGCCACCGCTCAGGCTTTCGTCTGGGACCGTTTCTCTAATCAATCATCTGGGTGCCAGATTCCCGGGAAGCTATAAAGTATTCGCGCCATGGCGCACTATAAAGACTGAAGACATCTGTTTCGGTACAGGACTGATTGACCATCAGTATGTTCATCGTAAGCCTAGTAGTGCTATGCAAGATTTGCATCCATTGCATTGTAGAAGGTCGCTTGGCCTCCGCGTGGGTTTGTCCGCGAGAGGGATTGCCATATTTCCCCGATACAGAAAGACTAGGCGCCCCGACAAGAATCTAAACGAACAATTCTATATGTCACTTTCTAAACTACTCATTGGTCTTGGGTTTCAGGTGTTCCTTCTTGGCGAGCCAAGTGGTGCATATTCCTTTGACCTTGAATGTAATAGCTTTGTCAATTTAGTAGAAGGAGTTGCCGAAGACGAGAGGCTGGATGCGCATATAAACGCATTGTCTCAATGTGTTTACGCTATCGGTGGAATTTCTGGTGCCCTATTCTTTTCGCTCTATCAAGGTGTTTCTACAATCGCTCTCGGCACTGCGGACATGCTTAACTGTTTCGGACTATCTGAGAATATTAGAAATACTCCACTTTTTGCAGTGGCTATTGAGAATGGTGATCAGGTTGTGCTAGCATCTATTGAAAAAATCATTATTGGTGGCACTTAGTTAAAATTCCTTTTTGTCCTAATTCCTTATCTGCGCAGCCATGTCCATCCCATTACTAAATATTCATCTGACGTGTACCCCAAAAACTGAACAAGCCCTTATGAGAGCTTCCCTAACGGCCAGAATTGGCCAGGAGAAGCCCCATGAAAGTCAAACGCCACAGCCCCGAGCAGATCATTCGCAAGTTGCGGATCGCTGATCA
>Ga0214923_10005643_pt1 | contig 14437 bp, 14 predicted proteins | sample LL1510_MetaG_FD_177993 | JGI IMG/M metagenome (GOLD analysis project Ga0214923, IMG submission 177993) | Freshwater microbial communities from Lake Lanier, Atlanta, Georgia, United States - LL-1510 | ecosystem: Environmental > Aquatic > Freshwater > Lake | place: USA: Georgia | collected... | reverse complement strand
CAGCAGCAGAAAAAAAAGCAGCAGAAAAAGCAGCAGCAGAAAAAGCAGCAGCAGAAAAAGCAGCAGCAGAAAAAGCAGCAGCAGAAAAAGCAGAAGCTGACGCGCGTGGAATTACCGTAGAAGCATTAAGAGCAGATAAGATAGCCCAAAAAGAAGCAGAAAAAAAAGCAGCAGAAAAAGCAGCAGCAGAAAAAGCAGAAGCTGAAAAAGCAGAAGCTGACGCACGTGGCATTACCGTAGAAGCATTAAGAGAAGAAAAAATAAACCTAAAAATGTTTATGAACATATTTGATATGAAAAATTATCAAGAATTTGTGAGACAAATACTAGAAGCTCAGAGAATGATGCCAAAAAATCCTTTTGGATTTCCAATATGGCGATAATACTATGGCTGTGTAATGTAAATCAAGATTCAAGTAATCCATAAATAACTATAAATAAAAAAAATCAATATAAATATTTCTTTTTTTTATATATAAATAAAAATATATGATAAATTATTTATTTTTCTTTATAAGTCTTTTAGGTATTGGATTTGTATTCCCTATATTATCAATAGTCAGTATTTTTAGTAAAACAAAAAAAGATATTGTTTATAATAATATAAGATTTATAAGATATTTATTTTCTTTCAAGTTATTTAGGATATCAAAACATGATTTGTCAACTGATCCTAATGTAATGTATTTTTGTAATCACAGATCATTTTCTGATTTTTTTATTGATACAATTCTTGTTCGTTATTCATCTAAAATGATTGGTAGATATTTAGTTCTTCTATTATTTCCTATATTCTTCTTATTTGCTCGTATTACAAATTGTGGATACTTTATTAAAAGAACTTGTAATAATAATATAGAAGAATTTTTTAATAAATTAGAAATAGATAGAAAAAATGACAAATTTAATAATATTCTTGTATATCCTGAAGGAACTAGAAGACCGCATCAAGTTGAAGCTTGTATGCTAAGAAAAGGATTTATATTTCATTCCTATAATATGAATTTACCTATCCAACTCATAATCACTAAAAATAAAGAAGATATTATAGATGAAAAAAATTATATTGCTAAAAGAAATGCAAAACTATTTGTTTATTATAGTGAGGTAATATATCCTGATTATAAAAGATATAATAGAGATGAATATTATGAATACGTCCAACATATGTGGAACTATTCTTGGAAAAAAGTTTTTAAAACTGATAATATAAATGTCTATTCTGAAATAGATCAAACACTTATTTATAATAATAATAATAATCAACCACCATTATTTAGACTTTTTAAATTTATTATTGTATTCTTATACTTCCTTTATTTGTATTTATGATAATTTAATATTACCTAAAGAAAGCCTTTGATTTATATGTTCTAACTCATAAAATATAATTTATTTTAAAGCTGGTTTACAATAAGAATAATTCTTTTATATTTCTATATTTTTTTTATACAAACATACATTCTTATATTTATAAAAATTTTTATATGTGTTAAATCAAAATTACATATACCTTCATTAGTCACTAATTTTTATATTCTTTTAGATTATTAACTTAATTATTAAATGATGATGACATACTTAAAAGTCATGATTGTAAGTCCTATAATAAGTTATGAATGTAATTCACCAACATTTGAATCATCTTTACACATATTATATATTAGTAATATCTCCGAGATCTACATCTATATTTTCAGGTTTGACATCACTTATCATATCACTAAACGCTGGCTTACAATATGTTGTTAAATTTTGTGTTGCTTGATAATTAATTTTAGTTATATTCACACAAAGAGCCATTTTTATTCTAATGGTAAACATGTAGAACTGGCCATTGCCTACAATAAAATAATTTTTTTGATATATTTGATCTCCTATAATAAAAATATCATCTTCTATTGTAGTACTTAGTAATTTACTACCAGCATCTGGATAGTTTCCATAAATAATAAAAAATGCAAGTGGATTTAATGCCTTAATTGCTTCAATATCGTATAAATATTCATCTTCTTTAGTATTAGTTGGCCATATCAATAATAAAATTGATTCAGATTTTTTTTTTTCTGCAGATGCTGATACATAATCATTAACAATCTTATAAGTTGGCCGAGTGTATGATTCTGATATACCAGTTGATAAAAAAGATAGTGGGTCAGGATCTATACATATTATTTTTAATTTAAATACAGATTCAATCATATTTTCAAATAATCCATTTCCACTTCCAACACTTAATATATCTATATTTGTAAAATCAAATAAATTAAATAAATTTTTTTCTAAGAATTGCATGCAAAAAGCTACTTTAAAAAGTTTTATTCCAATACTTAAATGTTCAGAATTATATTTGTAAAAAGATAATTTCTTATCATAATAAGTTAAACTATGTAGGGAGGGCGTACAACGCATACGAATTTCATTGTGTAGAGCCATACCCATAGGAGTCAAACAGATCCTATATGATTTTGTAATTTTTTCTTGATTACTAGTATTTATTATATCAAACTGTAAAAATCGTCGACCGTCTTCATCTATATACCATAAATATGAATCTGAACCTCCTATTTGTGATTTAATATGCAGATACTTATATTTATATTTTAAATATTTTTGCTTAAAATCTAATTTTAACATATTATATATATTAAAATTATTATATTTTTTTTATAAATTACTTTATATTTTAATCTAATTCACTAGGAGTAGCAGCACCCGCTCCTGCACCTCCCATATTCTTAACCATCTCCTCCATCTGCTGTCTCTGCTCTGGTGACATGTTCTTAAACATCTCCTCCGCCTGTTTTAATTGATCTGGATCTAGATTTGGCATTCCACCCATTCCTCCCATACCACCCATGCTACTCATATCTGGCATTCCACCCATACCACCTATTCCTCCCATATCGGGTTGTCCTCCTCCAGCTTGGTATGCTTTCTGTAATAGTGGCATACATACTTCTTCTACTTCCTTATGTTTAGCATCATACTCTTCCTTTGTAGCAGTTATATTACCTTCCAACCATTGTAATCCTTCATTTACCTTGGTTTCTACAGTAGCACAATCTTCGCCAAGAGTTTCTTTAAGTTTGTCAGTTAGTGAATTTTTTACTCCATACAAGTATTGCTCTAAACTATTTTTAGATTCTGAAGATTCTCTGAAATTTTTATCTTCATCTTTGAATTTTTCAGCTTCTTGGACCATTCTTTCAATCTCCTCTTTAGATAATCTACTGCTGTCATTGGTAATAGTGATTTTTTCTGATTTTCCTGAACTTTTTTCTAAGGCATTTACTTGTAAAATACCATTGGCGTCTAAATCATAACTTACCTCAATCTCTAATGTTCCTCGTCTTGCTGGTGGTAAATCTTTTAACATAAACGTTCCTAATACATTACAGTCTTTAGATCTGGATCTTTCTCCTTCTAATACTTTAATCTCACATTGTGGCTGATTATCACAAGCATTACTAAAAGTTTGTGTCTTTCTACAAGGAATCTGTGAATTTCTATTGATTAAAATGTGATTTACAGTTCCCTGTACTTCAATACCAATAGATAATGGTGTAACATCAAGTAGTAATAAGCTATCCGTCTTTTCATCTCCGGTTCCACTCAAAATTGCTGCTTGGACTGCTGCTCCATAGGCTACTGCCTCATCCGGATTAATACTCTTGCATAATTCTTTACCATTAAAATAATCACTTAACATTTTCTGAACTTTGGGAATTCTAGTTGAACCTCCTACTAATACAATTTCGTCTACTTGAGCTTTTGATACTTTGGCATCTTGTAATACTCTATCTACTGGCTCTAATGCGTCTCTAAATAAATCAGAACATAATTCCTCAAATTTAGCTCTACTTACTGTAATATTACAATCATTACCATCGTATAATGAATCAATCTCAATTGTAGTAGAATTTGTTGATGATAATACTCTTTTAGCTCTTTCACATGCTGTTTTAATTCTTCTCATCGCTTTAGCACTGGTTCTAACATCTACTTTATACTTTCTATTAAATTCTTGAGAAACAAAATCAGTTAATCTATTATCCATATCTTCACCTCCTAAATGTGTCTTTCCAGCAGTTGCTTTAACCTCAAAAACTCCATCATCTAGAGTTAATAGAGAAACATCATGAGTACCACCACCAAAATCAAAAATTAAAATATTCTTTTCACCACCACCTTTCTTATCAATACCATAAGCAATTGCTGCCGCTGTTGGCTCATTAATAACTCTTAAAACATTTAATCCAGCAATTTGTCCTGCATCTTTTGTTGCTTGTCTTTGGTCATTGTTAAAATAAGCAGGACATGTTACAACACAATTTTTAACTTCATGCCCTAAATATGCTTCAACATCTTCTTTAATCTTACTTAAAACCATTGCTGATACTTGTTCTGGAGTAAAAGTTTTTTCTTCACCTTTATGCATAACTTTGATTTGACAGTTTCCATTTGGTGCTTCTTCTACTTTGAATGGATAAGTCTTTAATTCAGATTGAACTACAGGATCGCTAAATTTTCTTCCAATAATTCTTTTAACGTCAAATAGTGTATTAGATGTATTATTGGCTGCCTGATTCTTAGCAGCATCACCTACTAATCTTTCTCCATCTTCGGTAAAAGCTACCCAAGATGGCATAGTTCTTTGTCCTTGATCGTTCGCAATAATTTCAACACGACCACTGGCATAAACACCAGCACACGAATATGTAGTTCCAAGATCTACACCGAAACAATAATTAGATTTATTCTGACTCATTGATTATAAATATATAAATTTTTAAAACTTTAAACCTTTTATGTTTTGTTTAATAAATTTTATTTTTATATTTTTTCAAAATCTATAGTATAAGTATAATAATTATAAATGACTGACTCTAAGAAAAATTCAAAAAAATGTTCTAAAAATATGATATTAAGAGATGGGTATACAACTAAAAAAGGTAGTAAAGTACCTGCTTCTTGTATAACAGCTCAAAGTGATTCTGGTAAGAAAACATCTATAAAATTAAAAAAATATTTACAAAAAAAAGCTAAAATGCATAGAGAAGCAATGAAAAGATTTTCTAAAGAAGTGCCTAAAAAATGTTCTAAAGGTGAAATATTGAGAGATGGATACAAAAAAGATAGTTATAAATCTCACAGTAAAACAGGTAAAAATATAAATGTTTCAGGTAGTTGGACTAAACCAGCCTGTATTAAAAGTGTAACTGGAAAATCTAAAAAAGGCTCTAAATTAATAACTATTATGAATAAAGATGTATTAGGAAAATATGGCTATTCAAATATAAAATCTCTCACTAATACTGAAAGACATTCTGCGTTAAGAGATGCTTTAAAAAAAATTAAACCTCTGTCAGTCTATAGAAGACTAATTGCTTTAGCTACCCTGAATAAAAATAAAGATGAAGAACTATTTATAATACTCAGAAAAGATGCTGATTGGATTAAAACACAAGATATTTATATTAAATCAAAAAATATAAAAAAAGTATCCAAAAAAAGAGATTCTAAAATAAAATCTAGTAAAGAAAATAGTAAAAAAAGTAGTAAAAAGACTAGTAAAAAAGATAGTAGTAAAAAGACTAGTAAAAAATATAATAGTAAAAAGACTAGTAAAAAAGTTAGTAAAAATACTAATAGTAAGAAAGGTAGTAGTAAAAAGACCAGTAAAAATTAAAAAATATAATAGTCTAAATTGTAATCCAATATGTTCCTAGAAATACTTTGGAAACATACGAGTTTGAAAGCTCTGAAATTTACAATTCTTTTGGCTGTTTTGCAGCTTTTAGTATCGTATGTTTCAAGTAGCTATGTAGCTGAAATCTTTACCGATGTTACAATCGATAAAGTTCAAAGGGCATTCATTGCCATCACTGTCAAACAGATCCTCCATCATATTTTTGATTTGGTTTTTTTCCTTTCTAAGTTTGGTCTGGAATGGATTGCTGAAAATAATTTAGACATACAACTTGGTGAAAATGAAAAATCTTTATCACCCGGTACTATAAGAACAATCGTTTTAGCTCACCTTATGTGGGATCTTCAACAATATCTTCAAACAGGAAAATCCATAAAGTTTGTGGTTCTTGACGAAGTTGATACAGCAATTGACTTTGGCACAGTGAGAAAGTTTTACATAGAATGTATTCTCCCACTTTTTAAAAAGTATGGAGTGCCATGCATCATTATTTCTCACAGTAAGGAGTTTAAGGATCTTGTCAGAGAGTTGGGTGGCGACACTTGCAGGACTTTGACCGCAACAAAAGAAGGCAACATCATAACCTACCAATGAAAATTAGGAAGGTTCTAATTTTAATCTAATTTTTTTCTAACAAGTTCATCAACATATCTAATATAAATACGATCAAAATTATCATCATTTATACTTTCTTCAAGATTTATATTTAGTTCTTTAGCAAGTTTGAAAAATTCTATAACAACATAATTATCAATAGTTCTTTTATATTCATCATTATACAAGTTTCCTTTTTTCATTATTGTATGAAAAATTCTTTCCTCGGCTGTTATATTTTCATTTTTATTATTATTTTCATTATTATTATTTTTTTTTATTCCTAAATTTTTTATCTTATTCTCTAAATTTTCTTCAATTTTGTTAAGATGTTCCATAGTAATAATAGGTATATTCATTTCTTCTTTTATACAAACATTATTATCATTATTTTTATTTAATGATTTTTCACAAACTATATTTTCTATTATTTCATACTCATCAATTAAATCTTCTATACTTTTATCTTCTTTGTTATTTTTATTTTTACTTAAAAATATCTTTATTAAAGATACTCCAACAAAAAAACTTCCTAAAATAAAAATCATTTATTATATTATTTCTAATATTATATTATAAAAAAACAATTTAAAATTATATTAATATTTTAAAAATGTGTTAATAATCACGCCCTACTAGCTCAGTTGGATAGAGCGCGAGACTTCTAATCTCGAGGCCGAGGGTTCGAGCCCCTCGTGGGGTGATTTAACACAAAATTAAATTAAATTTTTATTTTATTTATAAAAATTTAAGTTCTAAATATAATTTTAGTTTCAGGTTAAAAACAATTTAATTTAATATATTATAAAATTATAAATGAAAGTATTTTCTTATTGTATTTATGATTATGATTTAAAATATTATTTAGGATTGATAGAAAATATTAAGATAATAAATAAATATTATCCTGATTATTACATTTACATATATTACGGTGAAAATTGTCTAATTAATCTAATAGAAAAAATATCTATTATTTTTAATAATATTAAAATATTTCCAACAAATAAAAATGGAAGCATTAATATGTTATTAAGATACAATCCTATACTAGACGATGATGTTGAAATTACTATAGTTAGAGATGCTGATAGTGAAGTTAACGAGCGAGATAAATGGTGTATAGATGATTTTTTAAGTAATTTATATAATAATAATAATAATTATTTTTATAATACAATTAGAGATCATTTCTGGCATAAATCTAAATTATCAGGAGGTATGACAATGTTATGTAAAAATAATATAAATTATAAAAATTTAAGAGAAGAATATAATAAAATTATTGATTTAGATTATATTAATAATAATTTTGGTTATGGAAGTGATGAAAATACATTAAATAAATATTTATATCCAATTATAAAAGATAATTTAGTAGTATATACAAATATATGTGCTTATACAAATGAAAATTCACATATTATTGATTTTCCTAATAATAATGTAAATTTTATTGGTAATGTTATAGAATATCTAATACCTAAAAATTTTGATATAAATCAAATTAATGATTTTCAAAATCTAAATTTACCAAAAAAATATAAATTTAGATTTAATTCCATTAATATTATAGAACAAATTGAATGGTTAGATAATAATAAAAGATTAGATATAATGGCAAATTTTATAAAAGAAATATTTGATATACAAAATATTTCATCTGAATATAAAGAATATGATAATTTAAATACTATTTTACATTATGAATTTATAGCAAATTATTATACTCATAATATTGAAGGTTGTATGAGATTTTTTAATAGATTATATAAAAATACAATTACCGATACATTTAAAAACAATGTATCTTATTTTTATGAATTAGCATCAAGATTAGATTATAAAATAATTGGTACTTGTAATACAAATTATGAACCTCAAAATAAAGAAATAGTTATATATTATGGTAATTATGCGGATGATTATTTATCATTACCTCAATCGTATAAAATTTATAAAAATATAGTATTTTATCAAGATGTTAAATTAGACAAATTTATATCAGATAAATGTTGGAACAGTATTGATAAAATTTATATCATGACCGTTGATATTTGTTATGAAAGACAATATGATATTTTAACTCAATTATGTTTAATGAACGCCCCATTAGATAGAGTTTTTATGCATAAAGTACCAAAAGATAAAGAATTAAATGATATTTATATTGGTGTCACTAAAAATCATTTGTTTTGTTTAGAACATATGAAAAATTTAAATTATAATAATTGTCTTTTTTTAGAAGATGATTTTATTTTTTCACAAAATTATGATGATAATAAATTTAAATTAAAAACATTTTTTGATAGAAATTATGATTATGATATTTGTTTTTTAGCAGCTTCTAAATATCATAAAAGAGAAGATTTTGATGATCTATTAATTATTTCAAAACAAATATGTACTACAAGTTCAGCTTATTTCGTATCAAAAAAAAATATTAATAAAGTTATTAATATAGTTAAAGAAGGTTATGATTTATTAATTAAAAATAAAGATAATTCTGAAATTTATTGTATTGATAGATATTGGCAAAAAATGGCAAATGATAATAAAATGTTTATTTTTAAAAATAAATTAGGTTTTCAAAAACCTGCTGTAAGTAAAATATTAAATAAATTAAATATAAATTTAGATTAAAAAAAATTATATTTTAGAATGCTTATTTATCATTTTTTCTATATATCTTTTATACAAATTATCAAAAGTTTTATCATCAATTAAATCTTTTAATTCGATATTTAAATCTTTTGATATTTCAACTAATTCATCAACTACTTCGCTTTTTATAGTTCTTTTATGAATATCTTTATTTAATTCTCCTTTTTCAATTAAAAGATTTTTTATTTTTTTTCTATATTCTTTTTCATAATTTATTTCTTTTTTATATATTTGATATCCTAATAAACTTGAACCTATTACTATACAAGAACCTACTATAAATTTATAATTCATTATAAATTATAAATATAAAATTTTTTTATATAGACTCTTTTTTTAAAAAATTAATTAATTTAATATCATCATACAAAATAAGAGCATATAATGCTATATATACAAATATATAATTACTATATTCTTGATTTGTAAAAAATATAATTTGACATAATATATTCATTATTAAACTAAATGTATATATTTTATAACTATAACCTGCTATTTTTTTAATCCTTTCTCTATTGTTTGATATATATCTATAACCTAAATAAAAATTTACTAAAAATGGTATGACTGAAAAATATGTATATATAATAATTGATCTATAATATCCCGATACACTATAGTCTACTAATAAATTTAAAGAACCTAATATACCAACTACACAATGATGAACGATTGTTGCTGTTGGTAAACCTTTAACAAATATTAATCCACTAATATCTAATGAAGAATATATTGTGCCAAATATGTAAAAAAATACATTATACCATCTATTATTTATAAAACCTTCTAAAAAATGAAATGTTCCTAATATTAACATCAAAAATAAAATACCAGATTTCCATATGTTTTTAATAATATATTTAATTTTGTATTCAGTAAAATTAATTAATTCATTGGAATTACTATAATTTAACAATATCTTTTCACCCCATCTGTATACATATTTATGCAAATAAATAAATAATATCATTAAGAAAAAATAATAAGAAATCATCATATATTTTAAATATAAACATAAATTTTTAAATATATTATATAATTAAATGATTACCTTCAAAAATTGTATATCAAATTTAAATTTTAATCATATATTGTTTGGATTTATTATAATATCCTTTCTTTATCTAAAGAAATTAGCTAAAAAATTAACAAATTTACATCATCTAAATATTATAATATTAAATAAATTTTATAATAAAATTAACTATATCACAAAAAAAAATATAAAAAATTATTATAAATTTAATAAAAAATTTAAAAAAAATTATAAAAAAATAAAAAAAATATTAAAAAGTAATAATTTTAAAAATTTATCAAATATAGAATCAAATAAAATTATGGAAGTTATACCTACTACTATAATTAACAATATAGATCCTATCAAAACTAATTGTATTACAGTAGATGAAGAAAATGAATTTGAAATTTTAGATTAAAAATTGAATAATTTATAAAAATATCATATATAATAAACATATATATAAGCAAAATGGTTAATATTTTTTACCAAAATGTATATGATTTTTGGTTTGAAAATCCTTCCTATTGGATACCAATATCAAATAAAGATAAAGTAAAAGTAGATAAGACTATTTATGAAAAATTTTATAATATTAACTACATAAATATAACTAATAAAATATCATTTTTAGAATTTGATAATAAAACTTTTATTGGATTTATTATTTTTCAAGACCAATTTTACAAACATTTTATGAGACATCAGCTGCTAAATTCTATTAAACAAGATTTTGATGATTCTATCATCTATAATATTAGAATATCTTTATCTCAAAATATACTATCTACTGTTGATAAAATTATTTTACAAACTACAGAGACTGAACTAATATTTATACTTATGTTATACAAACATGTTAAAAATTATAAATATGTTATTGAAAATTGTTTGTTATGGTGTACTCAACATAACTGTTATATCCAAGAAAAATTATATCTATCCAAATTTTTTAACGATACTTATAAAAAAATGTATGATTATGATTATATTTGTAATAATGTTAGTCTAACAAATGAACCAGATTATCATATAGAATTTGAACCATCACAAATATGTGATTATTTTCCATCTCAATTTATAGAACAAAATTGGTTAAATTCATTAAATCTTCTTCATCCAAACATAGAAACACTTTATAATAATCTATTAGATACAATTGATACTGATAAAACTATTATAGTAAGTCTAAGTGGTGGTGTTGATAGTATGGTTACTCTGTTCCTTCTTCATAATCTAGCACAAAATAAAAAAATAGATATACAAGTTGTTGCTTGTCATATAGTTTATGGTAATAGAACCGAAAGTAATTATGAATTTAATTTTATTAAATATTACTGTAGTAAACTAGATATAAAATTATTTTATTACAATATTGAATATTTAACCAGAAAAAATATAGATAGAGATTTCTATGAAAAAATGACTAGGGATATTAGATTTAATCTTTATAAATCTGTTTCTAAATATGTTAATAATCATAATAATTTTAGTGTTTATTTAGGACATATTAAAGATGATGTTGTTGAAAATATTTGGTCTAATTTCTCAAAAGGACAACATTTGTTTGATCTTAAAAAAATGAAAATATCTTCTATCCAAGAAGGTGTTAAAATTATTAGACCTTTCCTAAATATATGCAAGTCTACTATATTAAAAATAGCTCATCATTGTTATATTCCTTATCTTAAAAATACAACACCTATTTGGAGCAATAGAGGTAAATTTAGAAATAGATTTTATCAAGAAACACACGTACAATACGGCGATTCTGTTGATGAAAAAATTATCCAAGTAGCTGATACATTATCTACAGTTGGTAATATTCTTGATAATCTTATTTATAAACCAATATATAAAAGTTATAATCATACAGAAAAAACTATAGATGTATCAAGAGCTATAGAAGCAGGACTAGATGTAAATGGTTGGTTAAACATAATGGAACATATTTGTCATAATTTTTTACAAATATCAAAACCATCAATTCATTCAGTTAAACAATTTGTTGAAAGATTAAATAAAAATAATTTTACAAAACAAAAAAAAGAAATGAAATTCCAACTTAAAAGTAATTTACAGATTGTTCTACACAAAAATAATAATAATGATTCAATACCTAATAAATATTATATTAAGTTTTTTATATAAAAATTTGAATTGTTTATTTAATAATAATAATTATATCCAATATAGACAATGGAGACACTTACAGGAAAAAGAGTATTTATATTTGATTTAGAAACAACAGGATTACCTTTAATGAAATATATAAATAAAAAAAGAGAATACGATGATTATAAAAATAATGCAAGTTATGATGTATCTAGAATAGTTTCAATTGCTTGGTATTATGATGATAATTTTAATCCACAAAAAATTAATTATGATAATATTAAAGAATATATTGTTAAACCTGTAGATTATACTGAAATTCCAACTACTAATATTCATGGTATTTCATTTGAGAAAGCTGTAAACGAAGGTCTTGAATTTAAAGATATTTTGTATTCTAAAGGACTTGGTAAAGATATTTTGTCTTCTGATATTGTAGTAGGACATAATTGCTTATTTGATATAAATATTTTACTAAATGAACTACATAGAAATTCTTCATTAGATGTTTTAGAATATTTTGAAAAATTATTATTACATAAACAATATTTCTGTACCGCTGATGCTGGTAAAGATATTTGTAAATTACCTAATCAATATAATGCTACAGAATATAAAAGACCTAAATTGATAGAACTATATTTTCACCTTTTTAACAAATATCCAAATAATTCTCATAATGCTACAGATGATGTATTATCTGTACTTAAAATACTTTCGTGTATTATATAAAAATAAATAAAATTTTTTTCTCCTTGTCTAACGAGCAAGGTTTTGTGTAAAATCCTACTCAACGCGCATCATACCCAATGTCCTATCAATCCTGTAGCGACATCCCTCAACATATTCAACCTTAAGGGTATTGTCATTTGCTGCCTTCGACAACAAATCAAGTTCGTCTTGAAACAATTGTTTCAAGTCGTCATTCAAGGCTGTATTTTTACACAGCTCTAAGCAGTGTTTCAAATCGTGAAGTTCTTTCACAAACATTGACATGTGATCGGGTTATAGACATTCAAATTACTAATATCTTCAACTTTTTATATGTATATTGTTGGCCTTATATAATCCAGTTTTTTATTATATAAAAAAAATATTCTACATATTTTTAGCCATATTTTTATTTATTCTTGCTTTAATAATTTCAGCCATTTGTTCTCTTGTTATACGTGATGGACCACCATCTAATTTGTAAGCTGTGCCAATAAAATTTTTATTTTTTGATTCTTCTTCTATCATTCTTAATCTATTTTGTTCTCTAATTCGATCCATCGTTTCTTCTTCATATTTAAGTTGTCGTAATCTTTCTTGTTCTTCATCTTTAATTTTTTGTAATCTTTCTTCTTCCAATATATCAACTGGAACATCAAAATCAATTTTAACATCAGTATTGTAAAGAGATCCATCTAAGATTTCAGATCCACTTTGATTTTTTATTTGGCAGACATAAAATTCAATACCGTGTACGTTTATCATGTCTCCAAGTGATATTGCTCTACATTTAATCAATGTTTCTTCTAAAAGTTCTTTAAGTGAAGACCAATGAACGTAATCAGAATTGTTGGCTCTAACTTGGATGTAATCAATATTTTGTAAATTATCTACATTTTCGATAGTTACATTTTGAAATGGTTCTAAACCATACTTTGCCATAGCCCAATATGGAAGAACAATAACATCCTGTTCTACAGAAATAATGTTTCCAAATAATAAACATCTACAATTGGATTGATTGAATCCACTTTCATCTGTTTTAGTAATTTCAACATATAAAGGATTAAATTCTGTCAATTCATTAATCATCTTGTAATATATTTTGTCAGATATAGCAATAGTATTACCTACATTCTTGTCAATATCATCAGGACTGTATATGTCCCAACTTATAACAGAAATGTTTTCAACCTTCATTCTTTTAATATGTTTATATATATATTTACTATTATTTTTTCAATTTTATTTGGTGATTATAAAAAATAGATAAGATTTAATATTAAAAAAATTTAACCGGGTCTTTACTTTCTCCAGATCAAAGAGCAAAGTTCTATAGAAGCCTTCGTACAATCATTAAGATTATAAAGAGGTCAATATTGTGGCTTTGACGTTGCTGTTCCAATGATGTGATAATTTCTTCTAGGGCCAAAACTACACCCGGCACTTGTCTAGGCATGTTTCGTGCTAGATGGCACATAACATTTACTTTCTAGTCAGTAAAAGTATATCAAACTCTATCAAATAGAGGATTACCTTTCTAATGCAATAATTTAATATTACATATAAATTGATTAACAATTTATTGACTAGTATTCTTAGATACTGGTTATTTTTAT
>Ga0214923_10005642_pt1 | contig 14443 bp, 12 predicted proteins | sample LL1510_MetaG_FD_177993 | JGI IMG/M metagenome (GOLD analysis project Ga0214923, IMG submission 177993) | Freshwater microbial communities from Lake Lanier, Atlanta, Georgia, United States - LL-1510 | ecosystem: Environmental > Aquatic > Freshwater > Lake | place: USA: Georgia | collected... | reverse complement strand
GACAACCGTAGGCGATGAGTCCTTCTTTACATCCTCCTTGGAGGATACGACAGCAGGCGGTTGGGAAGCGGGAGGCTGGGAAGCGGGAGGCTGGGAAGCGGGAGGCTGGGAAGCGGGAGGCTGGGAGATGAGTTCTTTGTTGCGGCGGACACGAGATGCATCGATAATGTCCGATGAATTGAGAGCATTCTTGTTGACGGTGGCATCGGGTGGGACAAAGTCGATCACACCGGTGTCGAGGAATATCATGCCGCCGGCCTGATACGATACGCCACCCGATGTTATCGTGACCAGGGCATCCAGTTGTGAGCTCTTGTTATAGGGGTACATGGCGATCCGGAAGTATCCATCACGGTTCCACGAGGGACCCCATGAGTTCCGGACGATCCAGCAGGGTATCATGGTCATGCCCTTGTCATCGATGGTATAGGCGGGATCATTACGGTTTGTGGTTGCGAGGGTCCAGTGGACGGGGGAGAGGCAGTAGCCGATGATGCTGACGGCATGAGCCCCGGCGACGTCCCATTGTTTGGATGCCCTCTTCTGGGAGGAGCCGCTGTAATCAACGGCCTCCAGATACACTCCATCTGGATTCAACTGCGAATCGATAAACGTCTTGGAGGAAATAAAGTTGCTAAAGACGACGTAGCCGGCAACCACGGATCCCTTCTTGAGGATCCAGTCCTTGACGATGGCAATGTGATCAGAAATGGCGGACGGGTCCTGCTGCTCCTTATCGTCCAAATATTCTGAAATGACGTCCTTGAGGAAGAACCTGGACGTGCTATCGAAGCTGAGGCCGTCCTTCATGCCACAACCGGTTATGCATGATGTGCATGCAGGTATGATGCTGTTGAGTGAGATGGGGTTGGATTCGAGTTCGGTCTTGCCACCGCCTTTTTTGCACTTTTCCGATTGGCTGCACCAGGAGTAGCACATGCAGAGGGATTGGATGATGCCCTTGTTCTTTACCCATAGCGCTGCACTGGTAAAGTTTCCTCCACCACACTGGAGGGAGGGCTGGTAGGTCGCAGAGTCGACCACGGCGGAGGTGGAGCACTTGGATGCATCCTTGCAGGATGGGGAGCAGGACAAGAGCTCGGTCCATGACATGAGGATCTGCTTGCGTATCGCGCCGGTAACGACAAAGCCGTCCGATACGGATGTTGCGACGGAGACGGCCCAGCAGCAGCCGCAGGTGTACTGTGTCTGGGGAGGGAGGATGAGGGATGCGACGGGGCTGTCCTTGTCCAGTCTGTAATTGTCGGGCCGAGTGTTGTCGACGGAATAAATAGCGCTCTGCAATTGATTGGATGTGGGGCTGAAGCGCGGGATGGATGGGTCCGTGACGATCGGAACGGCGTTGAGTGGAGCAATGACGACATCCTGGCCGTCATCCGACTTGATGAAGTAGGGCTGGCGGCTTTTTAGAAAATCACGGATCGTCTGATTCAGTATGATGGGTTCTCGTGGGGGTGTGGATCGAAGGACGCCTCTGATCTGATTGATAATATTGTGTCTCCTGGTGATGCGATCATTCATGATTTTATTATCAAACAAAATTTTAATTTATAAGAGGGGGATCATGTATACTCTTGTCATGAATTGCAAGGATGAGGACAATATCATGGAATGGATCCTGTACCACGCGCTGCTCGGATTCGACAGGATCGTCATATTCGATGACATGTCGGTCGTCCCGGTAGAAGGCGTCGTCAGGGGTTCAAAGCTCATCGGGCTGATTTGCGAGTTCATGAAGGTGAGCCTGGACGTGCGCAGGGTTCATATGATCAAGACCAGATATATGAACACGGCTCTGAATGAGGCAAAAGGGGATCCATCATGCGAATGGTTCATGTCGCTGGATGCCGACGAGTATCTGATGATACCGTGCGATATCGGTCATTTTCTGCGCACGGTCGCCGATGGCGATACGGCCGCGGTCGGCTTCTGGTGGCGCAGATTCGGATCATCCGGGCTGATTGATAATCCGAGACCGGAGCAGTGTATATCGGTCTTCAGGAGGTGTGAACCGCTCTTGTCGACAAAGCTCAAGACGATAGTGAGGCCGTCTAGGGTCGGCATCGCACTGAGCCCCCACCACTACAGCATCAACTCGCCCTATTCAAACACGATAACAGATGCGACAACGGGTGCACGCATCCCGAACCTGCCCGATCAGGCGCATACCATAACCAAGACCGATGTCTACATCGCCCACTACATCAACCAGGGATGGAAGAAGTTCTGTGCACGGCGCAGCCGGCCGAGGGATGACACGGGCGGGATAAGGCGGTTCGGTTTCCGACTGGATCCCAACTCCGATCCCCCCGAGGAGTTTACGTGCATGTTTAATGAGACGGTATGTGATGATGTGTTTATGAGGTATCGTCAGATGATCGAGGATGTCATTAGGAGATTAAGGCCGCATCCTCCCGTCTGATTTGGGTTTTGGAGAAAAATACCTTTTGATAAAATTCTTGATCCTCCCGGTGTGAGTCATGAGGGGAACCGTCATCCTTTCACGGATCAGAGGAGTGAGAACGGTGCTCATAAATAGGGGACCGCCGTTGCCCCTCACGCTCCGCACAAGAGCGAGATGGATGATGTGAGCGATGCACCATACGATGCTGAACTTGGCGATGGTGCTAGCGGGGATGGTGTCGGACGCATGGAGTGCACGGATCAGCGAATCCTTGTCGCCCGTGTAGGTCGACAAGTAGCGCTCTACCTTGGCATCCCGTGTGGACTTTACGTCCAGGTTGAGGAACTGAATGGGGATAATCTGAGGGTGGAGGGTAAAAAGGAAGGGCTTATTCTTCCTCATGACCTTGGTATCGAAATCAATGACGCATACCGATCCATCGGGCATCATGACCATGTTCTCTGGCTTGAGGTCCGTCAGAAGGACGCCCTTATCGACCAGGCGCATGCATGTCTCCATGATCTGGATGAGACGACGGAAGAAGAGCGCCGGGTTGCCGATCTTGTCGCCCGACAACAAGACCTCATAAACCTCCTTGCCCCCAAACCTCTGGACCTCGAACATGGTGTCGCCGATGCATCCGACAATGATGGGCAGGATGAACAACCGCCGCTCCGAAGAGGTCAGGAGTCGTAGGATGCCCGCGTAGGCCTTGTTCTTCTTGACGAGGTCCTGGCACGTCAGCCCGTTGTTAGGAAGCACCTTCTTGATGACATACTGGTCATCCTCTCGAAGCTTGATGGGGGGCCCCTTGTAGAATGTGGATAGGAATCGCCGAATCTCGTCCCTCGTAAAGGGACCAAAGACCTGACCATAACTCCCCTTGCCCAGGAGATTGTTGAACACAGGGAATACTCCACCCCTGACAGTCGGTAGAATGATCATTTTAAATAGACACTCAAAAAAAATAAATTCGGGAGGTCCCCAAATTTATTTTTGTGTCATCAAAAGATGGTTCATGTCGTGGCATATTATACCGACCTAATAAAATATGACAATCACCGAATGTATAAATCTTTTTACGGGTTTGTCATGAATTACATCAGATACATTGGTTATTACTGCGACCCCCTTGTGTAGATCATGATTGGATCACCCACGGTGTCTTTGGTGAAGCCAGACTCCCCGCTCGTCGAGAAGACAGCCGATGACAGGGCAACCAAGGCCATTCTTATTTATGATTATAAAGAAGGTCGTGAAAACATTAGAGTGTTTTATGACACGCTGCAAAACGAGTTCAAGGACAAGACGGAGAAGCTTGCCGTCATAAGTGTGAGATATGATAGAAAAGGTGATAAATATTTACCTCATCTCGATCGATCAAAATCAGAGGGGGACGATAAAAAAAAGAAGGAGGGAAGGTCAAGATCACCATGATCCCTCTTTTTAATATCCCAAACTGGTTTGAGGGATATCACATTGAGCCTTCACAAGGGGAATCGGATCGTTTGTTCGAATTCTGCTTCGGCTACCCGTTCCCTCATCACCTAAAAGCGATGCTCGGAATGTCGTTGATGCTGATGTGATGGCTACCTATTCCAGGATGGCGACCTGGAAGCCCTTGTAGGAGCAGGAGGAGACACAGGGGACCCATGCGATCGGGAGGCACAAGACGGCGGTTATGAACGAGATGAAGAGCGCATTCGTCGACATTTCGGATGGACGGGGCGGAACAATCGCCGATTCGGGCGGAGGGTGGATCATGTATCCGACAATACGAGTCGTTGGCATAATGACCACGTCGCGCGGATAGATAATGTCATAATTGGGATCAGGGGTATCGGAGAAATAAGGTTCTGGGTGGCCGGCAAAGATCATCCTATACCTCCAACCCATATTTTTTTTTCTCAAAAAAATTGATTTAAGGACGGGCCATGTATAGTAATAACCCGCAAGAGCAAACAACAGTCAAGATGAACCTCCAGCTAAGCGACTACGCAAACTTTGACGTCAACAGCATCGTCTTTTCGAAGCCGGAGATCGGTTCGATTCCTGGATCGAAGCTGTCGTTCAAGAGGATCCGGATTGGGACGAATTATTCGGATGGGACGACGGGGGATCTGTTGCTGAAGACGCCTGATAATCTGATGAGCTTTGGCCTTCAGGAGAACACGGACATGACGACGGGGGCGGTATCGGGGTATCAGTTCCCGATCTGCCTGTGGAACAGGAATGGGGCGACGCCGGAGGAGAAGTTGTTTACGGACAGGATTACGGAGATTGCCGAGCATTGCAAGAACTACCTGATTGCGCATCGGGATGAGATTGAGAAGTATGACCTGGAGCTGACGGATCTGAAGAAGTTCAATCCGCTGTATTGGAAGATGGAGAAGGGCAAGATCGTGGAGGGTCGAGGTCCCATGCTGTATATCAAGGTCATGTCGTCGAAGAAGACGGGTCAGATCCTTACGGGGATGATTGATGATGATACCAATACCTATCTGGATCCGATGGATCTTCTGAACAAGAGGTGCTATATAACCGGTGCGATCAAGTTTGAGAGCATCTTTGTGGGCAACAAGATCTCGCTCCAGCTGAAGCTGTTCGAGGCGGTCGTCAAGGTGGTGGACACGTCATCGACGAGGTTACTGCTGAGGGCGGACGTCAAGCCACGGACGCAGATCCCGGACAGCATCGTGTCTGATATTGCCACGCAGGAGGGGACGACGGCGGCAACGGGTCAGGACGACTACATCATTGAGGAAGAGGTCTTTGAGGAGGAGGAGGACGATGATGAGGAGGAGGAGACCACTACCGCCCCTATCGCGACGCCTCCGTCCATCCCTGTCGATACTTCGGAGGCGCCAACGATCGTTCAGACGGAGGCGACCCTCTTTGTTGAGAAGAAGGGTGGTCGCAAGCCGAGCACATCGTCCCGCAGCAGAAAGACGGCACAGGCTTGATGGTGGTAGTATGGTGTAGTATGGTGAGTGTATGGTGAGTGTATGGTGAGTATGGTGAGTATATGGTGAGTGTATGGTGTGCAAGCAAGCATGGTGGCGCAGAGGGAGCGCGCGGGGCCCATAACCCCGAGGTCGGTGGATCGAAACCACCTCATGCTATTTATGTTAAGGATCATTCGATGGAATCCTTAACTGATGGATATGACCCTCTGACAAAACCCAACCCGAACTTACTTAAGGATGCATCCTAAAGATAAATGAAGAAAGTTGAGGGTTTGGAAATAAGCGGGTATTTTTTTTTTTTCGTCTAAAAAAAGATGAAGAGGAATAATCCGACAAAGGGTATAAAACAGGCGGTCTTGACGGTGGCAAAGACGACATCGGGCAGAGGAACGATCCTGTTGAGTTCGATCGGGTGGGGTCTCCTGGGTTCATACATTGCCGTCATGACATGGGGCTGTGAGCGAAACATCAACGCGATGGCTGCTGGTATGGACGATGTGCAGATCGACAAGTTCCGTCGCATCATCCGTGAGAGGAAGAGCCTGACATTATGGGCGATGCTGGTATCGCTCGTGCCCGCACTGGCGGTCTTATCGTGGTGCAAATCCAGCATCGGCATCGCCCTGTTCGTATGGCTCGGCCTCACAATTATTATTTATCTCGTATGGCCCAAGAGCATGTACATGCTCGACTCGCTCATTGATCCAGGACAGGCATCCCAATGGCTGAGCATATGCATATGCATGCGCACACGCGCGATCATCGGGTTCATCGCAGGAATGGCTGCTTACATCATGATTGTTGCCCTGACCAGGCCCATCTTATCAAAACCACCCCTATCCACATGCGACATTATCATCGATTGATGATCAGAACATTAAATTTTTTTAGTTTAATATATTTAGAAAGAAATGGACCTGAACGGAGTATGTTGTATATGTTATGAACTGTTGGTTATACCGGTCAAGCCTGTGTGTTTTTCGTGCGTGTCAACGACTCAGTTCAATCAGCTGGGCAAGAATTGCTACAGCTATACTCGGATATGCATGCGTTGTGCGGACAGCTTTTTCCAATTAGACAAGCCGGTTAATGAAAGAAAGACCACGGTAAAATGCCTCATATGCTCGTGCAAGGTGAACCCTTCTCGTCTCACAAGGTCGACGGCCTATGAGATTGATTTTCTCTTTATGCGCAGCATTCCCAATCATGACATGTCGTGTCCGTATTGTTCGTCGTGGAAGGGTTCGGGGAACGACGAGTTGTATCATCACATATCGAACGACTGCGATCTGTTCAAATGGGAGTGTCCGTGCGGGGATCTGTTTACGAGGCAGACGCTTTCAGAACACCAGACGACATGCCCACGACATACCACATGCTCCGTGTGCGGTCAGCGGGTGAGCGACATGTCCCTGACGCAGCACATGTCCGATAATCATGGCATGACCATGTGCTGTTCATGCCGACAGTTCATAGCACTGTCATCCATGACTCAGCACATTATCAACGACTGCCCCGAACGCCTCATCTGCTGCGATATCTGCATGAGCCTCATCAGGATGAGGTTCTTCAAGGAGCATGTCATCAGCCATTACTCCGAGTGTCGCGGCAAGATCCGGCGTCTGGAGGGTTCCCTTCTCACCGAGAATCAGCGTCTGACCAATATCACGACCATGTGTGGAAACCACGGCATCGATGTCCCCGATGAGGAGACGACCCCTCTTCCGATTGAAAACGCCACCATTATCAATCCAATGATGATTGGTGTCGATAATTTGGATGAGATGATCAGGCAGAGCATTGTTTTCCCATGGATAACAGAGGACTCCAAAGATGAGGATGAAGAAGTGGATAGTGAACCATGACGCACAGCACAATCACATAGACGCACGCAACCGCCGATATGTAGCCCCATGACACCCTGTAAAGCCGTGGTATCGACCTGTTCATAACGACAATATACAGGCAGATCATGAGATGCGACCGGAGCGGATCCTCCAGACAAAATCTGTTCAGCACGAGCATCATGGGCACCTGGTGAGCCATAATGTCCATGATCGGCGCCGCAACCGATCCCAGGTAAATGTGTAGATACGATACGTGGGTGCTCCTCGGATGAATCCACGCAAAGCACCCGCCAAACACGGAGCATATCAGGGATGATACTGCTGCATGGTTTCCCAGCATACCTGTTGTGAGTGCCATCGTGCACAAGATCAGATTCCACACCGAAAAATAATGAAAAACCCTCCAGACCGAAAAACTAGCCCTCACTCTGCCCATCCATTCCTTCATCCTCCTGGACTGGGGCAGCAGATAAGACAGACAAGCCTCCACCGTGCACTTCTCGATATCCAGGCAACCATCGTCCCGGAAGCACTCCATTTTTTTTTTTTGAAAATCATGTCCGCTTTAATAACCTTCCCGAACAAATCGATGAACTACCGATCCCGATAACTTGATCTGAATTTCATGACGTCTAATTCAGATGCCCACCCTGACAATACTTTTTGCAAACCTAACTCTCAGAGATTTATCCTTGCATTTCCCCACCTTAAGGATAAATTTTTAAGTGTCTGAGTTAGGTTTGGGTTTAACGCGAACAGGGTTTGTTGGATACGTCATTTGTTGCCGCTCAAAAGGACAAAGAGTTTTTGAAGGAGATTGATCATGTCAAAATATACAGTTGTGGCACCTGTTATTGGATCGCACTGGATCGTCTTCTCAGTCTCGCACCTGGCAATGACCGTGACAGTATCCGTTATAATGAGAAAGGTAAAGACAATGACCGATATAAAGAGCCATATCATGAATGATTTTTCTGATGCCGGTATGAAGATCAGGGCGATCAGGAGGAACAAGACGGCCAAGGAGAGCACCACACCGAGAATCTGCAGCGGTGCAAACAGCGGCAGGAGAAGGGGCAGAGTCCCGACAACGACGCCGAAAAAGACAATGACACCCACCCACAAAAAGAGAAACAGTCGTCTCACCCGCTCCTTATCCTGAGGTGGCGTCCTGATCAAGGTAATGTTGTATGTCGAGGAAAGCACAAAGGACATGATGACGCCCAATCCCAAAAACGCCAGCACCCGAATAACTGTGCACAGGGGATTATCATGAGGCAACAAATAAATGACGAATAAAAGCGCGATCGGGACCAGAATGACCAACAAGAGGTTGATGTCGACCCATTCAGGGTGCAGGTAATGAATGATCTGGACCACGGTGAATAAGATGACCCACTGGAGAACAATGAGAATGCACATCCACTTCAGCATCTCCTTCTGAGGTGGCTTGAGATCCGCTCGCGCTACAAACGAATACTTTGGCTTGTCTACCACTAGATCCGTCATTTTGAAAAACAAAAATTTTTTTTTTTGGATTGACGATTCATTTAATAATATCAGGTGTTGTTATACCCGTGGAACTTGTCCCAGTCGGTGCGGTCCATGAGGGATGATTGCTTGGACATGAGGTCCTCCCTGAATTCCATCTGGTCCTGATCGAACGAGTACTCGGAGAGCTGGGCATTGTGCTGTAGGATCGGTCGCCGATCATAATACGGCTTCAGCGAGCCCATGGGGTCCTGGTAGACGGCCTTGATGACGTTGGATGGGATCTGGTAGACGGGCTCTTCGAAAATATCAGAGACGAGGGCGCTCTTGTAGTACTGCAGGTTGCCCCCACGGATGTCCTCGTACGAGTCGTACGTCCCCGTGCTCGGCATGGGCATCAGCGGTCGACGGCACAGGGGCTGCACGCCCTCGGGCTGGAGGGCGGGCTTATCGAGGACCAGGCGGTTATTGCGGAGCGTATCGATCAGCCTGGGGTCGTTGCTGGTGAATCCCTCGATCGGCAGCCCAGATCCGGGGGGCAGGGTCTCCCTTATCGGGTAAAAATCGGGCGCACGTACGAGATCGAGATCCTTGTTCAGGATGATGTTGGGATCCGACCTCGAGTAGACGCCCGGCACGGTCCGTGGGAGCTTGGTGCTTGTGCTCAGAGAGGGTGGTGGCATCCGTGAGGACGCCATCCTTGCTTCATCAACAATAACCATGATTAATTAAGGATACGAAATTAAAATGTTTTGTTTGAAAAAAAAAAAAATTGTGTAAACAAAATTATCAAATTGACATGTCAGGAAAACTAATAGCACAAGTAGCACCAACAGGAGCAGGATATGGACCATTAAGTCCTGCTGCTGCACAAAGTCCTGCTGCTGCACCAGAGAATAAATCATTCGATATGACGATCCCACACAGTCAGCTGCTGACGCAGGTCATTGGGTACATGCTGCTATTGATCCTGATCATTATCTTTATCACGGAGATTCTGATAATCCGGGACACGACCAATTTTACGAGTGCCTTCAAGAGGCTGAGGAACGCGGGCGATACGGGACGCACCCTCGTCGCATTCGAGTATATCCTCTGGGCAGCCGTGGGACCGCTCGTCCTGTTCATCACCACGCAGCTGCATCAGAGAGTATTCATCGGATGGGGCAACATGGCGTATGTTATCGCCGCTGTGGCGACATTATTGGTGGGCATCTTTTACAAGTTCACAGGCATTGATCGGCTCTTCCTCAGCCCATCCGACCCGAATGTCCGCAAGAGCTTCTGGTATACGTTCTTCAGCAATGAGATGGAGCCATCGGTCGAAAAGGTCATCATGCTGCTCAAGACCGCCTCTTTCGTCATTATGGCGGTTTTTATCGGATTGGGTGTGTTGTTCACGTTTGCATCGCTCAATTCCAATCTCCTTTACTACTTATTCCCGACGACCGTTGGAACCGGAACACAATTTGCGAAATTCGTGATTGATATTTTTCTGCTGCCGTTCATCCTCATGATACCCGTCCTTCTGAGAATCTTATATGTCAACCAGATCATGGGGCGCAAGGTCATGTGGAGGCGTGCAATCATGATCTGGTTCTTGTTCTTTGTCGCACCAACAATCATATTCATGATGTTCTTCAGTCTGTTGCATGTGCTGGACGATTACACATATGACGTCAACATTGGCGCACTGACGCAGCAGGTAAAAGCAGCCAGCGAAAAACAACAGATCCGCAGAGCAATCATAGACGCATTGACCAAAAAACTGGTTGTCAAGAATGGTGAACCATTCGATAACTACGCAACGGCACACAAGGCAGTTGCAGATGCGATCAAGGGCCTGCCACCAAACTTTGTCGCTGCCCTGAACTCCTACCTATTTACTCCTAGCGAGGGAGCTTTAATTCAGCTGAACACTAATAATCAAAATGCAGATAAAACACCAAATCCAACTGGTCAAATGATCATAGACGCCTGCATAAGGATAAAGCCGGTAATTCTGTCTGCGAGTGCACCAGCTGCACAAGCTGCCTCAGCTTCAGCTGGGCCAGCTCAACCGCGACGACCACTACCACAACAACCTCAAAGACCACCACCACAACCACCAAGAACACCACAACCAGACCAAAGTTTATACGAACAACATTTTGATCAGGTAGTGAAGAAACCATATTACTACAATAAGGAAACTGGACTATCATCGTACGATAAGCCTGACGATCTTCGAACTGCTAAGCTTCCAAAGCGACCACCGCCAACCCTACCCACCGCAGCCCCCTACTAACACACTAGGCGGTTATACGTCGTCTTCAACAATAAGGGACCTAGTCTTGTAGGTGATGCAAGAACTGGCGGATTCAATCAATTACCCAACAACTGGTGCAGTGTTGAAGCCAACTTTAGCCGACTTAAGGAGGTGATGTTTTTGTGAAGGCTGATGGGGGTTGGTTTCAACGTGGTCATACATCTGGTATTAATGAAGTTTGGGCAATTTTGGATAGTGAATCACATGAAATGGACTTATCGACAGAAGAAATCAAGAATGACCATCATCATTCTTGATGCGGGACGGGACACGATTGAATAAAATTGAATTAAATCATAAAAAGCCGTCTTGTAAAGGACGGACAAATGGTAACGACGAGGAGTCAGCTTGTGGCCGAGGACACCAGCAAGACCACCAAGGCAAAGAGGTCATCCAATAATCTGTTGTTCATCGTCAAGGCGGCACCCAAGGCGGCGCGAATCGCGGCAAGTGGTGCGTCCTCGAGCAAGAAGTCGGATGTCGAACCACCGTCATCCGACAATGAGGAGGACATGGACGGTTCGGACGATAACTCGGAGATTTCCGACGATGACTCGGAGGAGATGGACATGCCTGACTGGGTCAAGGAGTCGGAGGATCTTTCCAGGGTCTTTGAATCAACCAAATCGTCCATCTACAAACGGCGCCCCGATCTGCTCAAGATCCTCTCGACCCCGATGCGCAAGAGGCACAGGCGCATCCTGTTCGAGTGGCACCACATTTACAAGAACCTGATGCCGGGCTCCCAAGACAGGATGGACGCCCGTGAGATGATTCACAAGCTGTTCCAGGAGTACAAGCGTGGCTTTGTTCGATACTCCGAGAACAAGGAGCAGATCCGAGCGATGGAGAAGAGCACCATGAAGGACTCGACCATGTCCGACATGGAGTACAAGATCCTTGCGCTCGAGACATCGGACGAGAACAAGAGGACCATCTACCGCAAGTTCATGGAGCTAAGGGAAAAGGAGGCGGACGAAAGGGACGACGAGTTCTTCAAGATCAAGCAGTGGCTCACATGGGCGACGAGGATGCCCTTTGACCACACACGCCCCTTCTCCATCATCGCAACGGACCCCGGCGCGCTCACCGAATTCATCCGAGGACTGAGAAGGAGGCTCGATGATATCTTGTACGGGATGAACGACGTCAAGGATCAGATCATGCTGTTTGTGCACCACAAGCTGGTCCACCCGGACATGAAGGGGAGTTCATTGGGGCTGATCGGGGATCCGGGGGTGGGCAAGACCACGATCGCGCGGTGCATGGCGGGGGTCATGGGGTTCCCGTTCGAGCAGATTTCCTTTGGGGGCGTCAAGACCGTCGAGCACCTGAAGGGATTCGATTTTACGTTTGTGGGATCGCAGCCGGGCGAGGTCGCCAAGTGCATGGCCCGGATGGGATGCAAGAACGGGATCCTGTTCCTGGACGAGTACGAAAAAGTGGCCGACAGCCCCGAGATGAACGCGTTCCTGCTCCATCTCACCGACTTTTCACAAAACTCGGACTACCGCGACAATTATCTGTCCGATGTGGCGATGGATCTATCGTGCCTGTGGCTCATTTATTCGATGAACAACCAGCCCGACGACAAGGCCCTGCGGGACAGGATCTTTACGATCCGCATCCCAGGCTACAAGACGCAGGACAAGGTGTGCATCGTCAGGGATTTTCTCCTTCCCAAGTTCATCTCACAACAAAAAAATATCGAAAAGGACGCCATCCGATTCGCCGATGACTCGGCCATCATGCACCTCCTGGACCGCATACACACATCCAAGGACAAGGGGATGCGGCGCGTCGAGCAGGCCGTCAAGGACCTCGTCTTCAAGATAACCTTCCTGGTCCATCACGGCGATTCGTTCGATGTCCGCTTCTCCTACAAGGGCATCAAGTCCTACCCCGTCGTGATCGACCGCCCCATGATCGACGCCCTCCTCATCAAGAACGACGAGGACGACAATGGCGTCTCCCACATGTTCATCTGATCTCATCCAAAGATGAGCGTGGTGGGTTCTTCTCTGATGTGCCGGATCCGTGCAATTCCGATGATGAAGCAGAGAACAATGGCATATGCAAAGGCGACCGTGTAGCTCGTATTGTGGAAGCTTCCCACGAAGTTATAATGATCGCCACAATATTCCCTGTGAGCCCTTGAACGGATGGAAGTATCGATATTTGCGAAAAACCGTGATAGGACAAAGACGATAGGGATCATCGAACCGAGCATGATGAATACGGACTTCATGGACAGGGTCGGTGTCTTGCCCGAGTAAAGGATGATTGCAAAGATGATGCCGATCACGAGAGAGGCCGGCACGGTCGCAACAAATCCCCAGAAAAGGACGATTACAGGATAAGAAGCGTCTATGATGTTGTCTTGACCGATATCAGTTGCACGCGCCGTCTTCTCAGTGGTTCGCACCGTCTTATGAGAAAAGCCAAAATCCTCCATTGTTCGGTAATGGCCGGGATGACAGTGTTCGCTAATAAAGTATTTGGGGCACAAGTTTGCGGTTAATGAATCAAGCATGATCCCGTATACGACGCCCGCAAGGCATGTGCATGCAATGACAATCAAAGCCCTGTATATCCTCGGAAGACTGTCCAACTTCATTTAATCAAATCCCCCAAAAAAAAAACTTGAGAATGATTTGAAGGAATCCTTCAAATCAAATCACATGGTGATCGAATGAAAACTGATGTCGAAGCAAAATGTTGCCCAATCCAAACTGATTGACGGACTAATCAATCATGCATGTCCCAGATGATGCTTCAGGTCGAAAACCGCCGAGAGTTGTCCGCCTGCACTGACGCCCACGGCATGCCCGTCGGCTACATCTCATCCACCAACCGCGATGGCACGTCCAGTGTCCGGGTCGCTCAAGATGCCCTACGCTCCGGGGATGTCCTATTCCCAGATGGGGTGTCCACCATCATGGTTGCCGTCTTCTCTACACGCCTGCAATCATGGTTCCTGGTCGGAGAACACCCGTCCAAAGTGGGATACGATGGAGGCCATGTCCCCCCGGAAGGCAGACACATGCTATGGAGATCCACCTGCAAACTCCAGAATTACTTCTTATATGTGAAGCAGCCACGACAGGGATCTGCTCCGCTTTCTCCATAAGGGAACATGCTCATAGATCCATAATGGTGGTGGTGAATAATGACGACAACGGCATTCCATGGGTGTCATGACAAACGCCGATGATACTACTACAAAGAGCATGATGAAGATGCAACCGGCTTGCTTCATACTCTCTCTACCTTCTCATCATTCTTTTTTTTTTTCAATGATGATCAAACTCAACTCGAATATTATTCTTGCTCGTTATTCCTCTTCCTCGAACAAGTCGCGTGGGTTGACGAGGTGGACGGTGTGAGAAGGTGAGGAGATGGGTGT
>Ga0214923_10005641_pt1 | contig 14444 bp, 16 predicted proteins | sample LL1510_MetaG_FD_177993 | JGI IMG/M metagenome (GOLD analysis project Ga0214923, IMG submission 177993) | Freshwater microbial communities from Lake Lanier, Atlanta, Georgia, United States - LL-1510 | ecosystem: Environmental > Aquatic > Freshwater > Lake | place: USA: Georgia | collected... | reverse complement strand
ATAATTAACCGTAGTTTGTGTATTTGAATTAAACGCGAATAAATTCCCTTTCTTGAATGCCTCAATTATATATAATATAAATCGTTCCGGGTCACACGGTAAATAAAATTCTACCGGGTTTCCATACTTGGTATCGTAATAAGGTTCATGATCATTTCTTAAATATAAGAATTGATAGATATTTTTTATAGTCTGTTGTGAACCCGTTTGTGAAGAGATGCTTAATTTATGATTACTGTTGTTTGTGATTTTCCTAATCAATAGAATACCACTTTTTTGTTTCAATTGAATTTCTCCATCTATAGTAGGTCCAGGCTGACGACAAACAAGATTTCCATAAATATATTTGGCTTCAGGGAATGGGTTTTGAAACCCGATATTGTCTTTATTTTGCCATTGTGATTTGTTGTCGTTGATTAATCTTTCAAAAAGATTTTTACTTATTATCGTACCATCACGTAATTGTACGCATTCGGACAGAGGAATTTCATCTAATTCAATAGCATCCTTGTATATATTTTTTTCAAAATCGATCAAATCTTTCTGAAAATCATGTATCAAGTTTCGTTTTATTTTTTTAAAAATAAAAGATCGCATTGCATCTTCCGGTGATATAGGTGTTCCAATTTTATAATTAAAAACTTTGTACCAACCGGGAAAAAATTTTTCACGAGGATGTTGTTCCATCAAAAGATAAATTTCTGAATACCGAATCGAATCGTGATAATTATTTTTTATGTTGGCAATATAATTAAATACCGTGTCTCTAGGCAATATAAATTCGTATTCTCTGTCAAAAAACGTAAAAGGCTGTAAAAAAATAATCCTGGATCCAGGAGGACAAGTAATGATTAATAAAGCATTATCATTTCCCCTCAGATATCCTAAACTATGTTCTTTACTTATAGCGGTTGATGAAAAACTCCTATTGAAAAAAATCTTATTATGTTGATGAATCACACTGGCATCTTGGATAAATTTGCTATTATCAACACCACGGTATAATTCGATGGAAGTTTTTAATGGAGGTGCCTTGAAAAAAATATTATCGATGCATTCAGCCATGATTTCTAAAAGAGTTTGTAATTCAAACTGATTAAATTTTTTTTCATCACACAATGTATTTAAATAATTATTCATTTCATTGGTCATTTCTATAAAAATCCTCGTTATTTCTGATGGATTGTTTTTATTATATACGAGTTGTTCCAAAATATGTTTGAAATGATCGTTTTGAAAAATATCAAAATGAGTGAAGGATTGCAATCGATTCTCACTTTTCCAGGCAGGTGAATTTCTCTTGATAAATATAAAATACAAAAAAGGCACGAGCAAAACGTTTAATACGAATGTTTTCTGTTCGAACCAATCATAAAAAGATTCTGCTGTAAAATTTCCTCCCGAAAGATATTTTGTAATATGACTCATTGAATTATAGGAATAAGAATATAGCAATAAAATTTCCAAGTACGACAATGTATCAGCAAACCGTGTTTGTCGGCGTATTTCTTGTTTAATGGGTTTGGGAATATCAATCCCTTGGATTTTTTGTAATTTCTTAGATGACATGTCGATTGGGAATTTAACATAACAATCTTGATTTTCAAAACATTCTGGATTATAAGTATAAGATAATTCGTACGGTGAAAAATAAAATTCAAGAAATAATTGAATTAAAATTTCATCCTCCAATGGATTCGTTGATAAAAATTGCTTTTGCTTCCGTTCCTGGTTGATCATTTTAATTTGATCGATTTGTTGTTCTTGATCGGATATAGGAATTTGGTTTGAAGATTGTATAAGTTTGGTATTTTTTTGAGCACGTTGTGACAAGGTTGGAGCAGGAGAAGGAGAAAATGTTTCACTTGTAAAGTGTGCAGGCACCACTTGTGATTGAATTTGTATGGGGGCTCCACCCCCTTGCATGAAACGAGACTCTGATAATCTACTGTGGATCCATGGATTTAATATAAATGTTCCTGCAAATCTTATAGTAGGCGAAAGTAGATCAACGATCGTCGGTAAATTATTGGGAAAAACAGTATTATATCCAAATATATCAAATTCGGTTTCATAAAATGAATTTGGCGTTAATTCACGAAAATCATCCATGAATGGTGATCTTAAAAAAAACGATTTATTATTGTTTCTTAAAAAAAAAACATAAACGCTATGATCCTTAGTAAATCGTGCAATAAAAAAATGTGAACCATAATCAGGAATAATGTAATCGTTAAATTTTTTTTTTAAAATTACATTGGGAGGTTTGAAATCATATAATTCATGTAATTTTTCAGGATTTTTTATACATTCTATATACACTTTTAAAAGTTGAGGATAAAATTTAAACAATAATAAAGAAAAATTGTTTGTGCGTCCCATTTTATTAAATTTTTTTTAAAATTTAAAAAATTGATTTAAACATATAATTTTAGTAATGTAAAAAAGAATGACAACCGAAAAAAAAGTAATTGGCATTGATCTTGGAACTACTTATAGTTGTGTTGGTACATGGGAAAACAATAGAGTCGAAATTATTACCAATGACCAGGGTAATAGGACAACGCCGAGTTGGGTCGCTTTTACGGATGAAAGATTGGTAGGCGAAGCGGCTAAAAATCAAGTGACGCAAAATCCTGAAAATACAATCTTTGATGCAAAACGATTTATCGGAAGAAAATTTACAGACAAAAATATAGATAAAGACATTAAACATTTATCTTGTAATGTGATTAATAAGAATGATAAACCATTTTTTTCTGTAAAATATAAAGAAGAAACGAAAGAATTTAGTCCTGAAGAAATTTCAGCAATGGTTCTATCCAAAATGAAATCGATTGCCGATTCATATTTAGGAACCGATGTAAAAGATTGTGTTATTACCGTCCCAGCCTATTTTAATGATGCCGCAAGACAAGCAACGAAAGATGCAGGAGTGATTGCAGGACTTAATGTATTGCGAATTATTAATGAACCAACCGCAGCAGCCATTGCTTATGGTTTGGATAAGGATACGTCAAAAGAGAAAAATATCCTTGTTTTTGATTTCGGTGGAGGAACATTTGATGTATCATTATTGAATTTGTCGGATGGCGTTTTTGAAGTGAAAGCAACAGCGGGTGATGTTCATTTAGGGGGTGAGGATTTAGATCAGATCCTTGTAGAATATTGTATAGACGAGTTTAAGAAAAAATATCGCCTCGACGTTTCAAATGAAAAACGAGCGAGACGGCGTTTGCATACCGCGTGCGAACGAGCCAAAAGAACTCTTAGTTCAAGTACGAACGCATGCATTGAAATCGATAGTCTATATCAGGGTAAGGATTTTAATATTAATCTTACCAGAGCCAAATTCGAAGCTTTGGTTGGTGATGTTCTGAGAAAAACGATCGAGCCTGTAGTACAAGTACTATCGGATGCTAAATTACAAAAATCGGATGTGGATGACATCATTTTAGTTGGTGGTAGCACTCGAATTCCTAAAGTCCAACAATTATTGAAAGAATTTTTTGGTAAAGATCCGAACACGGGTATCAATCCTGATGAATGTGTAGCATACGGGGCAACCGTACAGGCAGCCATTTTAGCAGGAATCGAGTCCGATAAAACTTCGAATCTACTATTATTGGATGTTACTCCTTTATCTATCGGTATTGAAACGGCGGGAGAGGTTTGTACTGTTATGATCCCAAGAGGAACGACAATTCCTTGCAAGAAAAAACAAACATTTAGTACATATGCTGATAATCAGACCAAATGCACCATCAAGATCCTTGAGGGGGAACGAAAAAGGAGTGCCGATAATAATGTACTTGGATCATTTGATTTAGACGGGATCCCTCCGATGCCCAGAGGTGTCCCTCAAATTTCGATTACTTATGATATTTCAGCCGATAGTATTTTGAATGTTTCAGCCATTGTAGAAAACGCATCGGGTGTATCTAAAAACTTGACAATCACGAATGATAAAAATAAATTATCTGCTGAAGAGATTGAAAAATTAATTAAAGAAGCCGAGAAATTTAAAGAAGAAGATGAGAAATTCAAATTACAAAGAGATGCTTTTAACATGTATGAAGGATTACTATACACTCAAAAATCCAATTTACCGAAAGAACAGGAAGGTATGGAAATTGTCCATAAAAAAATAGATGAAGAATTGTCATGGCTTAGTTATAATTCCAATGCACCAACGGAAGAAATTCAAGAGCGACAAACGAAATTCCAAGAATTCCTTAAAGAAAATACCAAAGATATTCCTCAACCTTCTGTGGATCCATCGGCAAATGATGTTCCAACGGGTCCAACCGTTGAGGAAGTAGATTAAATTATTTTAGTTTATTTTTTTCTCCTGATTACTTTTTTACACCAATATAAAAAATTTATATTTACCGGATTGTTTAAAAAATCATTTCTTACAATGTAAAATAAGTTTTACATTGTAACTGATCAGCCATCTGTAGCACCTCCTCCTTGACCATCTGTAACTTTCGTAGGGACTGTTTTTTTCATTAAATATTCGAATTTTTTATCTTCTAAATTGATTGTAATTCTTCCTTGATTTAATTGACATGTACATCTCCCATTCATATTACAATCCAATACATAATCTCTAGTAATTGTGACAATTGTTTTATTAGGTTCAGTATTTTTTATTATAATAGATCCAAACCCTAATTGAACGTAGGGAGTTGGATCAGGTAATTATTGGAATATAGTGCCAAGAATTTCTCCTTGAGGATTAAATAAAGCTGGATATCTTCTATTAGGATCAGAATTTAATAATTCGGGATCAAATTGATCAATTTGATCGGCAACTTCATAAGAAAGTTCTTTTATTCGAGTGCATGTCAGAAACATGTCTATTTCTGGGGATGTTGGTTGCTCCGGATCCTTTAAGTTTTCTCCTTCCATTCTATTAAATATACATTATTTTTATATTTTGTGATTATTAAGCACCATCATTGGTACAATCCACTCATGGATTTCAAAATGTGATTTTATTGCGGCTATCGTTGCTGGTGGTTCAACTATTATTTTATGATTATTAAGCATCAGTTTTCATCTTTAGATTTACAAACTTTTGATCCTCCAAATCTATGATTTTATTTCCATAAAGAGTACTACAAATACATTTACCATCATTTTTACATTCTAATTTTAATCCTAAAGTATTGGTCGTAATTTCTTTATTGGGTTCCGTATTTTTTATCCGAGAAAGAACAAATCCTAAATCACCATAGGGAGTAGGATCTGGTAATTGGATAGCAGGATCCTGATAATTAATTTTCACAATTTGACCTTCTAGAATTTCTCCTGGTATCCAAGGACTTTTAAAAGTAATATCAGTATTTTCAGCAGTTAATTGTTGTGCTTGATCCAATTGATCCGCAAGCAAATAAGAAAGATCTCTTATTTGAATACAATCTTGGTATATCGCTAATTCTTCTTCAGTAGGTATTTGCTCTTGTATGTTTAACGTTTCTTCTTCCATTCTATAAATATACCATTATTTAAATGTTTTATTAAAATTTTATACATCTCCTCATTTAGCATATGTTGAAAAAATGTATTACTTTAACGATTTAATTTTATTTATTTCGAATTAATTAATACTCGACATGTAGCCGATTATAAACAAATAAAATCGTAATTAAAGATATGTTTGTATCAAAGAATTTCTATATTTTTAGGCTTCGGCAGCGCCTCCTCCTTCTTGTCCTGGGTCAGGTCTTAAGTCAGGTTCTGGATCAGGTCCTTTCGATGCAGTTTTTTCTTTTACAAAATCCGATTTTATAATATCTCTAAGATTTATTGACCCTACCCCTATTTTTTCACAAAAACATGTATTATCATAATAACAAAATAATATATAATTATTATGATATAATTTATAGGATGTAATTGGAATTGTATCATATATATAAATAGAATTAAACCCATTGTAAGGTGTTGGATCATCTAATCGATATTCCGTATCATTGTCATTTATTTGTTGGATCTGTCCAACATCATCGAACCGTACACTTATATTTTGATAAGTCCTAGTAGGAATATTTTCATAGAGTCTTTTAGGTATTTGTTCGATAAGTTGATTTGAACGATTTCTTAATTCGATACACTCTTTTCGAAAATTACTCGCTTCTTTTACAACTTCCAATGGTGGTCTCGAAATGAATTCTTCTTCCAAAACTTCTATAATACATAAAATAATATTTATTTCAAGTTTTAAATCAGTTTATTTAAAACTTTCAAAGGCGTAATAAAAAATCTAAAAATAAGAGCCTGTGAATGGAGGAGATGGATTTTGGTAATTCTTCGTACCCGTATAGGGATTATAGAATGGATAATCATTATACATTTGAATATTTGAAATAGTCGTCGAATTTAGAAAATAATTATTTACTCCATTATTAGCAACATTATTTGTACAGATATTGTCTAATTTTAAATTTAAATCTTTTTTGGTAGGACAACATGTTTTCGACATTATTTATATATATTTAATATAAATATTTTTTTATTTAATTTAAATCCATTGCAGATATTTGTTGATATAATTCTTTTGAAGGGTTATCAGGTGGAGGAATATTATCCACGGATTTTATAGGTGCTGAAGATGAGGTATTTTTTTGCCAAAAAAATGGTTTTTTAAGATAAAAATAATTATAATAAATGAATCCAATGCATACGATTAATATAATTAAAAATAACCAAAACCATGGTTTTTTATAATAAGGAGCGCATTCCAACGTAGTCGTTGCACTATCACTCGTTGAAGAATTAGATTGTCCGGCTGTATTTGAATAATTTTCTTGAGAAGGATTCTCATTGATTTGCACAATATTATCTTCGAGTTTCTCTAAATTGGTTATTATTTCCACATCGATTTCGGTTTCAGTGTTATTTAGTTTTTTCAAAACCAGGAAATAATTCTGATATTTATTATTATTGGCTGTGATATTTCCGCTTATTTTTCCTTTTGCAACTTTCATTTCAATCTTATTTAAATCAACAGAATCCAATTGTTCTTGCGTAAGAACAATGACATGAAATTCATGCTGAGGATCTAAAGCCTGTACGATAAATTCTAATTTAAAATTAACATTTTCACCATTCAAATCAATTAATTTGGGTCTGTTTGTTAATTTGTATATTTTTGATGTCATTCTTTTTGTTGATAAAATCCACTTTTTTAAATTAAAAACTGATGAAACAAATTTTTTTTAAACAACTTTTGTACATTTATATCGACCATAAAACTAATCATAAAAAAATGATGTTACGATTTTTTTTTATGACAGATAAATGGATATTTTAAAACAAAAGTACGTTAAAAAATTGAAAACCGATATCAAGAATGAAGAAAAATGGAGAGATGAGGCCATCGAATTATTAAGACAATCTGGTATAGAAGATATTGATAATAATTCCAGCATTCGAAAATTAAATGCCAAGATATCAAAATTACAAGAAGAAATGGATAATGTAAATGATGAATCTGAAAATTTCATCAAGTTTTGCTCTAAATTAGAAAAACCAAAACCATCGGTCAAATTGGAAGAAAATAAAACATTTGTCAGAGAAGATAGATGGTCAGATATAAAAACTGAAAATGCGTTACATAGAGAATTTAATTGGATTATGAGGATTAAAAATTCATTACCCTCTTATATTAAAGAAAACCTTAAAAAAATGCCCAATAATAAGGGATATTTATGGAAAGGTATTTATTTTTTTGGACATTTGCCTGGAGATGAATCTTTACGAATGAAAACTGTTTTTGAAAAACACTATGAAAAGTTATATATTCATGAAATTAACCATGATTCTTATAAAATTTATGAAAAGTCAACGAAATATTCGAATAAAAATCTCATTTATGTCCACAATAATTAGTGATTATGGGTTTATTCGGATCATAAATTCCTAATTTTTCGGCCTTTAATAAATTTTCTTGGAATATGCGATTGAATTTTGGTGTGTGCCCAATTTCATCACATAATACATGGGATAATTCATGAATGGCGACATAAATTAACATATTAAAATCATAATATTCTTTATTATCATCTTTTAAACAAAGATATATTTTTTTTTTATTTATAGTATAACTTTTATCTCCTTCATAAAATGATATCTTGGAAACCTTTTCTTCGTGCAGGGGTTGGATCGTTTCTTTTATTATTTTTAACATTGGATCTGATTTTTGATAATGTTCTTTAATTTGCGTGTAGATAGTATATAAAATTAAACCAACTAACAAAATTATTACAAAAATATAAAAAATCGTTTCAAAAAAATAATTTTTCTTCATTTATATAATTTATATATTGAAAATTTAATATTTTCTAACAAAATAATATTTTGTTAGAAATTAAATGAATTCCGGAAAAATTATAATTATTATTTTATCTGTAATAATTGCTATTTTATTTATATGTTTAATATATTTAATCGTTTTAAATGTTAAACAAAATTTTTATATTAAAAATCAAAAAAATGAATGCGAATTTGACATTACAAAACTTGTTAATTCATGTACTCAGAGTGCAGACAGTTTTTGTATATATACTAAAGATAGTCCAAAAAATAAATTATATTTAGATGTCAAAAACAATAACCAGATCCAATTACGGATTCCCATTATTAAATATACGAGTCCGTTGATTGATACAACAACATTAAAATCTGAAGAATCTTCAGATACGATCCTCAACATATATGGGAATAAAATAGTTTTTTTTAAATACCCATTCACGGATAATACCATAGGCATAAAAAATTTAACGAATGCTAATGATCCGAGACGATTATGTCTCAATTTAGATCAAAATGTAATATTTATAACTGGACCTACCGAACCGACCATGCTAAAATTAATTTAATTAAATCTGACTGTTATCAGTGATTTCACTTAAGATTGATCCATCATCACTCATGATATGAGAAAATGATGGAGAATGTTTTCCAGAATATTCGCTCAAAGGGCTATTTTTTTTAGATGACGAAGTTTTGTCATTTTCTATTAATCGAGCAATAATATCCGATTTTTTACCTGATTTTTTTAAATTATACGCTTTGCACATTTGTTTCAAATCTTTTACAGTCATATCAGAATATTTGTTTTGTGAGTCGTTTTCACTTTTATGACTTTCAAATATCTTTTTTTGTTCGACAGTAAGATCTTTCCATCGTAAAGAAATTGTTTTCGAAATTTCTCCAAAGGTAAAATTCGGGTGTTCTTCCTTAATTTGAGGTCGAATCTTTGATGAAAAATTTTGGTACGCCGAAATCTTTCTTTTTTTTGGATTTTTATCCGCATTCCAAATTTGTAAAAGTTCCTTTTCCTCAATATCATATTTTTGAGATACGATTTTACAAAATTCGGTAATGTAGAGGTCAATATCTTTGGATATTTTTTTTAGGAGCATCGCTATAAAAAATCTGCATTAAAAAAAAGAAGATATTAATTTTTATCCATTAAATGTACTAAATAATTCTTGAAATGTATCAATTTTTTAAACAATATTCTTTAAATATTTTCATATTTATTAAAAATGAATAATACGATATTACAAAATTTAAAAGAAATAAAACAAATCATACAACAGATTGAAAATGATATACCTTCTATCAGAACGATTTATGAGAATGATAAAATAAAAATAGTTTGTATTCCTACAGGGTACAAACTCGATGAAAACAATGCTTATATCAAAGAATTATACACGGCGTGTGAACCAACCTACCCCGAATTTATTTTAAAACAATCATTGTATACCTATAGTGATGAAAATGAAATATATATATTATTGTATTGTGAAGATGTTCTGTTCAAAACCGTTGGATTTATGATTGTGAATACCGAAAATAAATATTGTTCGGATTCTTGTTTTGATTGTTTAGAAAAGGATTGTGCTTATATATTACTATTTTGTATAGATCCGCATTATCGAAGGAAAAAATTAGGTGCAATATTTATGGAAAATATTAAACAGGAGATGAAAAAACAGGGGAAAATATGTATCCGTTTAACCGCTCACGATCAAAACAATATTCGTACTTATCATCGTTATGGTTTCATCATAGAATCTTTTAATTTTGATTGTGATCATAGAATGACGCTTTATTTATGAAAAAAATACTGACAAAATTCTGAAATTGTACAGTCAATATTGATTGTTTTTTTATCAAAATCTTTAATGTTTAATCGAAAAATATCATAGTTTTTATTCGCAAGACAAGAAGATTCGTGTCTCAGAATGGGAACATTTGTACCGCATCCTATTTCTAAAACACAAAAATTATTATTTAATTTCCATTGCAAAAATTTTTCCGTTTGAAATGTATTATTTATAAAATCTCCATCTCGGTACAATTGAATATAAGGTCTCATGATTGTACCACATTCTTTACATGATTGCACGAATTCTGTTGATTCGACAATTTTTTTACACAATGTGCATTGATTTTTAAATATATTTCCGTGTATTTCGTATATATTATCTCCTTCTAAAATACCATCAATATTTGTAGTAACTACAAAACAATTAGGAGGAATCGATATTTTTGGGATTATTTTACATTGGTTTCTAAAATTTTCCATTTCTGTAAAAAATTGAATTGTATCATATTCAAAATTATCAAATGAAAATATATCATAATAATTATCTTCTTTTTTCATTTGTTCAAATGTTTTAATCCCAAATGCATTCGAAAATCCTGATCCTACCAATAATAATATTTTTTGATCCTTTATTTTTTCATCAAGTTCCTGTAGACTGATTGTATTTGTAGATTCCTCATAAATATGTGTCGTTTTTATATCCCGTAAAATTTGTTCATTAATTTCCTCCATGTGGATCTGTAAATCATACAAATACAAAATTTAAAAAAAAAAAATTTACACCACACATAAATTCCAATAAAAATTATATTATTTCATCAGTTTTACACATATGAAATTTTATAATATATTTTTGTACTCAATATAGAAATCAAAACACTAGACACCATCTGAACCAGCAATAGATCAATTTGAGTCGTAATCATATTAATGGATACAAACCAATCAAACCAGACATATAGAGTAAAAATTAAATTAATAAACATTGTTTTATGATAATCTTTAGGATCTTTTCGTATAAAAGGATTCTGAATATAGTTAATTAACCATGAATTCGTCATGTCCTGATGGATTTCACGAAATAAGGTGTTTATCATTGAAAAAATAATTAAACCAAAGTACATCAGATTATTTTGGATCCGTATACCCAGAACAATCATATTGTTCCCAGGTCCGAATCTATAAAAATCTTCATTCATTAATTTTGCATCTAAAAAAAATACTAAAAGAATGGCACCTACACAAAAAATAATGTAAATAATGGTAATATTTGAGAATAATATTAATTTATTAATCATTTTTATCGTATGCACTCAAATTTATAAAATAATTTCATTTTTTTCCCACAAAACATTTTAAAATGATAAAATTTATAAGATAAAATGAAAATCATTTATTATATTTTTGGGATTTTAATCATTTATTTTATCATGGAATTACTACATAAAAAATCCGCACATGCTGTAGATTTAAAGAAACCGGAGGATGAACGATTAGAAATTGTGTTTTTTGATAATGGAATCGGTTGTTATTGGTTTGTCAATAATGAAAATGATAATAATTTAATTTTATGTTTTCGTGGATTTCAATCATTTGTAAACGAACAATTGAATACGAGAAGGATCGAAAAATTTTTCCCCAATTATCAGATTATATATATAGATTACCCGGGGATGGGGATTTCAAAAGATTGTATTATTGTCGATTATACTATGATGATTGAAGAAATTTATAGTGTTTATCAATGTGTCAAGAGACAACAAAAATGGGATAAGATTGGATTTGTAGGTTTTCATTACGGTTCGGTGATTCAATCTCAGATATATTCATTGATTCAAAAAAATAATGACATTATGAAACCAAAGTGGATTATACAAATAAATGGTTTTTCTTCCTATGAATCGATTGTCTTATTTAAAATACCTTGGTATATACAATTGTTTACAAAAAATAGAAAAATTTATTGTTCTGAAAATTATAAAAATATCAATATTCCATTATTAATCTTTCATTCTAAAAATAATGATTCTGTGCCATTAATCGAATCTATTAAGTTACATCTTTCCTTACGATCAAAATCAAAATTTATACTATTATATGGAGATAAAAATATGACTTTATTATCCAAAGAAAATTACAAAATTATAAATGAAAATTTAAAAAATCTTTAATTTTTTTTTAAATAAAATGAATCCTATGTATGCAACCTTAAAAACGTATGATGAAATATATGATGATAACAATATGGTTGAATTATTAGATCAAACAACGGATCAATCATTCGATCCGGATATCAATAATTTTCATTTATTTGAAGCAGAACTGAATAGTAAGATACAAATTCCAGAAACCATTTCCAATGGAAACGCCCGATTATTAGTGGTCTATGATCCAATAAATGAATTATTTTATTTTGATATTAAATTGAATAATTTGCATAATATTTTATCGGGTGGTATTTATTATATAAATGATAATGATGAAATAAACGATAAAGAAATATTACTTTTATTTACGAGAACAGAACAACGAAGGATTAAAAAATCGTTTTCTCTAGAAGATATAAAATTAGAGGTAAGACAATTTTTAAAATTTTTAAAAAATGGTAATATAATAGTCATGATTAATACACAAAAATATCCTAATGGTGAGATCGGAGGGTTTTTAAATTTAATTTATTAATTTTTTATTAATTAGATTTTGATATATTTTCAATTAAATGAAAATATATCACGGTGCAAAATAGATTATAATTTTATAAATAGTACAAATCGATGAATAAATCAACCATTTCTAAACACCCTTCTATTTCATAAAAATTAGTTGAAAAATTATTGTTTAAATGATGGATATTGGAATTTAAATTTAATTGGATTAAAAATTCATCCCATAGTGAATTTTCAAGTGGAAACGGGGTATATAATTGATTATCATAAATAAAAATGACAAATTTTTTGGGTTTTAGTATATCAAACTTTTCTTTCACAAGGGTATTTAAAAAATCCCAACATTCTAAATCATAAATGATTCCATTTTTAACATAAAAGGGTTTAGATGCATTAATTTTATTATACATTTCTGAATCTGATAAACGAAACATCAATGTGTTTTGATTGATCAATATGAGTTTACCAAAAATTTCATCATATCGGATTGATATTTCGTTAATGTTAAATTCAAATTGTATAAATAAATTTAATCTCGTTTTTTTTTGAAATATAATAGGTCTTGGAATAATATTTTTTTTATTGGTCGTTGCGAAATACAATTCCTTAAAATTAATATTAATCTTATCGCTCATCTGTTTTTGATCAGAATTTTCTAAATGTACAAGACATTGATTATTTTCGATTTCACATTTTGCATTCGTAATTATACAATGCTGAAAGTTATCATTGCAGAAAACAAAATCGCCTAATTTAATTTTATCAAAATCTTTGACTAAAGTATTTAATAATTCTAAAACATCATTTATAAAATACCATTCTATTTCTTCTGATAATTCACAAATTATTATAGATATCATAATTGAAAACGATACATCATTATAAAATTCAGGATGGACATTCATCAAATTTTCATATAAATATTTCACTTGATCTTTATTTAATTTTAATTTATCATGTAAAACATCATTTATGGTCAATTTACACAATCCTTCATTTTTGAATATTTTTATTTTATTTTTTAAAGTCATTATCTGATCAATACTTTCTGCTTCTAAAATTTCAAGAATTGAATTTATAATTTTTTTGGAAAAATGATTATTTACATTTTGCAATTGACATTTATAACTCTTTATTTTATACGAATCAATTAGATGATTTAATCGAGTCATAAATTTTTTTTCAAATCTATAAAATGTTGAAGGAAGATAAGTATCTTCATATTTTGTATTACTAACCGTTGATTTATTAAAATTTTCATCCAGGATTAATATTTTTTCATTAGGAAATAATATTTTCAATTTATTTGCTAGATAACAACCCGTTATTCCTCCTCCGATAATCACATGATCATAATAAATGTTGTAATCTTTCACTTGATAAAAATAATCTAAATTGGCAAGCGCCGATAATTTTATTTCATCAGTCTCCTTTATACAGTTTATTATTTTTTGATTACAAATGTTGTATATATATCTGAATTTTATTTCATAGATAGAATCATTAGTTAATATTTCGTTGAAAAAAATGGAAAATGGAATATAATTAAAACCAAAAAATCCTCTATGTAGACCATATGAATTCAAACATATGACTTCCTTCTTTATGAAATCTATTGCTAGTAACCCTAGAGAATGATCCATAGTATT
>Ga0214923_10005640_pt1 | contig 14446 bp, 12 predicted proteins | sample LL1510_MetaG_FD_177993 | JGI IMG/M metagenome (GOLD analysis project Ga0214923, IMG submission 177993) | Freshwater microbial communities from Lake Lanier, Atlanta, Georgia, United States - LL-1510 | ecosystem: Environmental > Aquatic > Freshwater > Lake | place: USA: Georgia | collected... | reverse complement strand
TGTGTCTCGAGTGCTTGGCGGCAGCTGCCAGATGCCCCTTGCCGCCTACTGCGTGAGTGAGCCTCACGGAACAGAGAGCGTCTTGCGTCTGCGCGCACGTCTGGCCATGCCCGATGGCAGCAGTCTATGCTCAGCCGACTTAACGGGCCAGGACCCCGAGCAGCTGGGGCTCCGGGTGGCGCAGGCGCTGCGCGACCAAGGCGCTGACGATCTCATCGCTCGGCTGGCATCCCACTAAATCGCTCGGCTGGCGTGCGCATCGTGAACACGCGGCTTCTCATCACCCGGCCAACTTGGCAGGGTCTTCCCGACCGATGGTTTCGTGCCTGCGAGCAGGGGGCTCGCGCGCTTGACGTGCATTGCCTCTTTGCCCCATTTGCCCGGCTCGATCCGATTGATGAGGCCCGTGAGCAGAGTCTTGCTGCGGCGCTGACTGCCTTGGGTCCGAGGCCCCTCTGGCTGGTTGCTACGAGCCCTGCAAGCGCCGAGGCCCTTGGCCTGTGTCCCCGCCTCCTAAGACTTCTCACTGAGCGCCAGAATGCGCCCCGCCTGGCCGCAACGGGTGCATCTAGCGCTCAGGCCCTTCGCGGCGTGCTGGGGCGCACAGAGAGTGAGGTGCTCTTGCCCGCTCAGGTGGGGGATGCGGCCTCTCTGGCTGAGCTTCTTCGCGGCCGGGCTCGCGAGGAGGAGGCGGTTGTCCTTCTGGAGGGTCTTGATAATCGACCTGACTTGGCCGAGGCACTTGGAGCCGATGGCCTTCTTTGTCTGCCTCTGGCGATCTACACACGCACCCCGGTCACGCTTGCACCCCTGCCTCCAGAGCCCTCGAACTGGTGGGTGCTTCTCTCCTCCTCGGCCGCTGTCGCGCCGGTGTTAGCAGGCCTCTCTGCCCAGGGCATTGATGCAGGGCGGGTCCACTTTATGGGGCATCACCCCGCAATCTTTGAGGCACTGAGGCTGGCGCAGCCCACAGCACGCTACGAGGCGCTGCCCTCATTGGCCCTTGATGAGGTGTTGTCGCGCATTACACTCATGACATGAGCAATGCCGCGAGACCCCCGCAGGGCGCTCAGCCCTCTGTTGTGACCGCTCGTCCCTCAGCCATGGTGACTCGGGTCAGCATGCGCCGCTGGGGCGTAATGATGTTGGTGCTCGGCCTCACGCTGGGTGTCTTGGTGGGTCGCTGGACAGTGGGAGGCTTCTCCTCACTCATGCCTGATTCCAGCGTGACCGCGCCAGGCGACTACGAGGGGGCATCGGGTGAGACCTATGGCACGGGCCTGCCTGCGCCGGGTCAGTCCGGCCTTGGCGGCACGCTCTCGCCCGAGGCCTCTCGCATTGTGTCTCGGCTCATCGATCTGGGAGACCAGGTGGAGAGTCTTCCTACCCTCGCGGCCATGCCTGCTGTTGGGGCACCCAAGAAAGCGGATGCCTCAGGCCTCTTGAGCGGGTCTTTCTGGCAGAGCCTGACTGAGCTCTTCCAGGTTCGCCGGGTGGACGACGGCGCCGAGTCTTTAAAAAGCGTTGCATTTTTTGAGCTGGGCCGTGACCAGCTTCGCTTCCGACTCCTTGCGGCCCGACTCTCGATTCAACTCGGACAGAATGCGGCCGCGCAGGGCGATCTGTTGGCTGCTCAGGCGCTTCTGGCGAGGCTTTTTGATCAGACGGCAGAGCCCGTGAGACGCGCCTCAGGCGAGCTCAATGGCATCTACGAGGCCATCTCCAAACTGCCATGACTCGGCTGCTTTCTGCGGTGATGGGGCTGGCCATTTTGCTGGCCGTTCTGCTCGGTCTGCAGTCTCAGGGTGCGGCCGTGTCGATCTGGGTTGGGGGCTGGCGCCTAGACATGGCCCTCTCCACGGCCATTGTCTCGCTCATTGTCATTGTTGGCCTGCTCCTGGGCGCCTTGCGTCTGCTGCGCTTTGTGGGCGATCTGCCCGGATTCTTTCGTCGTCAGCGGGCTCATCACAAGGAAGTGCGCAGACTCAAGGCGCTCGCTGAGCTGGTGCTCGATTTCAGTGAGGGTCGATATGCGCGTGTCACGAAGGAGGCTGAGGATTACGACCACGACTTTGGCCTCATGACGGATGTGCGCCTGCCCGTCTCTCGTCTTGTGGCCTCTTTGGCGGCCCGCGCTGCGCATACGCTGGGGGACTTTCGGCTCCGAGAACAGTGGCTCTCCCGGCTACAGGGTGTCGAGGTGGGCCGAGACCATCATCCCCAACTCAAGTCTCTGCTCATTGCGGAATTCGCCCTCGATCAGCGCAACGGTCAGACGGCGCTTCATGCTCTTGAGCCCATCCTGAAGGGTGACCGCAAGCATGTGTATGCCATGCGCCTGAGTCTGAAGGCCCATCAGCTTGCAGGCGAGTGGGCCGAGGTCTTGCGCATCCTGAGGCTCCTTGAGAATCGCAAGGCCATTGCACCCCTTTTGGCATCGAAGTCCCGTGAGAGGGCCGTGGAGGCGCTCATTCAGGAGGCCTCTGGCCACATCGATCGGGTGCGAGACACCATCGGCCTTCTGAAGGGCGATGAGCTGCACGAGACTGGCGTGGCCAAACTCATTGCCCATGCGCTTTTGGCCTGTGGCCAGCAGCGAGAAGCACGTCGGATTGTGGAGGCCTCTCTCAAAATGACATGGGACGACAGCCTGCTCGTGGCGTATGCGGACTGCGAGGACGATCCGCGTGAACAAGAGGGCAAGCTTGAGGAGTGGGGCCGCACGCGGGTGATGACCTACGAGATGGCCTGGGCACGGGGTCGAATGAGCCTGGTGCAGGGTCGCACCGAGCAGGCCGAATCTTTCTTTGAACGCGCCCGATCCCTCAGGCCCACTGTTCGCGTGTGCCTGGCCTTGGCGGACCTCGCTGAGCGCAGGGGTGATGCCGAGCGCGCACGGGCGCTCTGGCATCAGGCTGCGGCACTCGCCTAAGGTTTCGACTTACTTCGGAACGATGGGCAGGATGGGCACGATGAGCAGTGCCACGATGTTAATGATCTTGATGAGAGGGTTCACGGCGGGACCCGCGGTGTCTTTGTAGGGATCACCCACGGTATCGCCGGTCACAGCCGCCTTGTGGGCGTCTGAGCCTTTGCCCCCATGGTGACCGTCTTCGATGTATTTCTTGGCGTTGTCCCATGCGCCGCCCCCTGTACACATCGAGATGGCCACAAAAAGCCCGGTGACGATGGTGCCCATGAGCATGCCGCCCAGCGCCTTCGGACCAAGGATGAGGCCAACGGCCACAGGAACAATCACCGGCAGCAAAGAGGGAATGAGCATCTCTTTAATGGCAGCCTTGGTAAGCATGTCAACGGCCACGCCATACTCGGGCTTGCCTGTCCCTTCCATGATGCCTTTGATCTCGCGGAACTGACGGCGCACCTCTGTGACGACCGCCCCCGCGCATCGACCAACGGCCTCCATGGCCATGGCACCAAAGAGGTAGGGAATCATGCCGCCTATGAAAAGGCCAATGATGACTTCATGGTCTGAGAGGTCGAAGGTGATGGCCTGGCCCATGCCCTCAAGCGCGTGCGTGTAGTCGGCAAAGAGCACCAGTGCGGCAAGGCCCGCTGAGCCAATGGCATAGCCCTTGGTAACCGCCTTGGTGGTGTTGCCCACCGCATCGAGCGGGTCGGTGACGTTTCGAACCTCTTTGGGAAGTTCTGCCATTTCTGCAATGCCGCCGGCGTTGTCGGTGATGGGGCCATAGGCATCGAGGGCCACGATGATGCCGGCCATGGAGAGCATGCTGGTGGCCGCCACGGCAATGCCGTAGAGACCTGCAAGGGCGTAGGCGACGAAGATGGCCACGCAGACCGAGAGAACGGGCAGGGCGGTTGAGCGCATCGAGACTGCAATGCCCGCGATGATGTTGGTGGCATGGCCGGTCTCAGATGCCGCCGCAACATGTCGCACAGGCGCGTACTCCGTGGCGGTGTAGTACTCGGTAATGACCACCATGGCTGCGGTGAGCGCAATACCCACCACCGCAGAGAGCCAGAGGTGCATGGTCGTAAGTCCGGGCATGGCGCTTGTGGCCTGTCCCATGACCCAGTCCGTCACGTAGTAGAAGGCGACGATGGAGAGCACTGCGGCAACGATGAGCCCCTTATAGAGGGCGTTCATGATCTTTCCCGTTCCTGAGTAGCGAACGAAGAAGCATCCAATGATGGAGGCGATGACGGAGACGCCGCCCAGTGCAAGCGGGTAGATGGCGGCCTCTGCGGCCATGCCCTTCATGAGCAGAGACCCAAGCAGCATGGTGGCAATGACCGTGACTGCGTAGGTCTCGAAGAGGTCGGCAGCCATGCCTGCGCAGTCGCCGACGTTGTCGCCAACGTTGTCGGCAATGACGGCCGGATTGCGGGGGTCGTCCTCAGGGATGCCGGCTTCCACCTTGCCCACGAGGTCTGCACCCACGTCTGCACCCTTGGTGAAGATGCCGCCACCCAGTCGCGCGAAGATGGAGATGAGCGACGAGCCAAAGGCCAGACCCACCAGCGGGCGAAGCGCCTTCTCCACGTCGCCCCCGTTTTGGTTGAGCTCGTAGGCATAGAAGCCAGTCACGCCGATGAGGCCCAGGCCAATGACAAACATGCCGGTGATGGCGCCGCCCTGGAATGCGATGGCCAGTGCCGGATTGATGCCATTGCGAGCGGCCTCTGCTGTGCGCACATTGGCGCGCACATTGATGTTCATTCCAATGAAGCCAGCTGCGCCCGAGAGCACGGCGCCAATGGCAAAACCAATGGCCGTGTTGAGTCCAAGTCCGGGGATGATGGCAATGAGAATAAAGATGGCCACGCCAACGAGAGCGATGGTCTGGTACTGACGAGCAAGATAGGCAGAGGCACCGTCCTGAATGGCTGCCGCGATCTCTTGCATGCGGGCATTGCCGGGTGACTTTGAAAGAATCCATCGGCTTGAGACGATGCCGTAGATGATGGCCAGCAGGCCACAGATGAGGGCCAGATTAAGTCCGACTGCCATTGACGTCCCCTTTGAGAGTGAATGATGCTCATGGTCGATCCCTTAGAATGGTCGGACCGAGCAACAAAATCTTACACACTTAAGAGACTCAAAATGGCCCTTCAGAACGTCACTGCGGGTAAGCGCCTACCCGAAGAATTCAACGTCATCATCGAGATTCCCGCCATGTCGGACCCCATCAAGTACGAGGTCGATAAGGAGTCTGGTGCTCTTTTCGTTGATCGATTCATGATGACGGCCATGCACTACCCTTGTAATTACGGATATGTCCCGCAGACCATCTCGGATGACGGGGACCCGGTTGATGTGCTCGTCATCACCCCGTATCCCGTGGCCATGGGTGCAGTGGTTCCTTGCCGGCCCCTGGGCGTGCTCATGATGGACGATGAGGCCGGCGGAGACGCCAAGCTCCTCGCGGTTCCTACGGACAAGATTCTGCCGATCTACAGGCACTGGAAGAAAGTTGAAGACATCAACCCCGATCGTCTGGCCTCCATCCAGCACTTTTTCGAGCATTACAAAGACCTCGAGAAGGGCAAGTGGGTAAAGGTGAAGGGCTGGGAGGGCCCAGAGGCGGCCGCTCGCGAGCTTCTCAGTGGCCGAGAGCGTTACGAGGCAAGCCTTACCTAGCCGCGTCTTTCTGAGTCTCCTGCGCCCGAAAGGGCGTGCGGTCATCGAGTTCTGAGAGATAGCCGCTCATGCCCTGTCCCTCACGTTCTAAAAAGTTCGCAACGGCCTCTCGAAACTGAGGCTGCTCAATCCAGTGCATGGAGGCCGTCTCAATCGGCTCGAACCCCCGCGCCATTTTGTGCTCGCCTTGGGCGCCCCCCTCGAATCGTTGAATGCCTCTTGAGATGGCCCATTCGATGGGGCTGTAGTAGGCAAGTTCAAAGTGCAGACAAGGCACTCGAGCAATGCTTCCCCAGTAGCGCCCGTAGAGCACTTCATGCTTTGCGTCGATGAGCAGCAGCGCACAGGCGATGAGTGCATCCGTGTCATCGCGCGCAAGGGTCATGACAAACGACTGCGGCATGGTCTGACGCACCTCGTCAAAAAAGGCCTCGCTCAGATAGGGTGGGTTGCCATGCTCAAGATAGGTCTGGCAATAACAGCGATAGAAGAATGCCCAGTGCGCCGGCGTGATGTCGGATCCCCATCGCACCTCGCAACGCACGCCTGCCTCCTGAACCTTGCGGCGCTCAGCGCGAATCTTTTTTCGTTTGGGCTGGGCCAGTGCATTGAGAAAGTCCTCGAAGGAGTCGTATCCCTTATTCATCCAGTGAAACTGAACGCCCGTTCGTCGCAGCCATCCGAGTGCCTCAAGGGCGTCATGATCTTCATGGGTTCCAAAGAGCAGATGCATGGATGAGAGACCGCTGCTTTGGACAAAGTCTGTGAGCGCATGAGCCGCTGCTGAGCGCGCCTGAGGGTCGCGGCCGAGGAGTCGGCTACCCGGTACGGGGCTAAAGGGGCTTGCGACCAGCCCCTTGGGGTAATAGCGAAGCCCCGCCTGCTCAAAGGCGCGTGCCCATGCCCAGTCAAAGACATACTCGCCGTAGCTATGCGACTTGGCGTAGAGCGGAACCGCGGCCACCGCGGCACCCGATTCATCGTGCACCAAGAGGGGTAGGGGAGCCCAGCCGCTCTCAGCGCAGGCCGACTCGGAGCGCTCCATCGCGCTGAGGAACTCGATCTGCGTAAAGGGCGTGGGCTGCGGGGAGGCGGCCCAGAGTGAGCGCCACCGCTCAGCATCCATGCGCGTGAATCCATCAAAAACCTGCGTGCGATAATTCATGCATGACCCTGAAGATTCTGGTTGCCCAGCTTAACGCGACGGTTGGCGACCTCATCGGAAACGCTGAGCGTATTCGCCAGTCGGCTCACAGGGCCTATGCCCAGGGCGCCCAGGTGGTTCTCACCCCCGAATTATCTCTTGTGGGCTACCCCCCAGAGGACCTCCTGCTGCGGCCTCTTTTTCTCAAGCGCGCCGCGCAGGTTCTCGATGAGCTGGTGGTGCAGACCAGCCAATGGCCTGGTCTGGCGGTGGTCGTGGGCCATCCCAGACTTCTCGAGGGACGGCTGGTGAACTCCGCCACCGTGGCGCGCGACGGCGCCGTGCTTGCCTGCTACGGCAAGCTTGAGCTGCCCAATTACGCGGTCTTTGATGAGCAGCGCTATTTCGTTGCCGATGGCGCACCAGTAGTGTTTGAGAGCGCTGGCAAGCGCCTCGGTATTGCCATCTGTGAAGACGTCTGGTTCGGCCGCGCTGCAGCCATGTCCAAGGCCGAGGGCGCAGAGGCGCTGCTTGTCCTCAATGCCTCGCCCTTTCATCTGAATAAGCAAGAAGAGCGACTGGCCGTTGCGCGCAAGCATGTGAGTCGTCACCGAATCCCCACGCTTTTTTGTAATCTGGTCGGGGGGCAAGACGAACTGGTCTTCGATGGCGATAGCTTTGTTTTGGATGCGGCCGGTGAGGTCTGTGCACGCGCGCGGCGCTTCGTTGAGGACGACATCACAGTGAACTTCAGTGCCTCTGGTGCCCTCGTGCCGGGTGCGGTGGCCGAGGAACTCTCGGCCGATGCGCAGGCCTACGAGGCACTCGTTCTTGGCACGCGAGACTATGTTCTAAAGAACGGGTTCAAGGGCGGCATCGTGGGCCTCTCGGGGGGTATCGATTCAGCGTTGACGCTGGCCATCGCCGTGGATGCGCTTGGCGCAGATCAGGTTACGGCAGTGATGATGCCCTCACCCTTCACCGCAGAGATCAGTCTGGAAGATGCCAAGGCCTGTGCGCAGGCGCTCGGGGTCAAGCTCTCTACTGTGGCCATTGAGCCCATGATGCAGGCCTTCACCAAGAGCCTTGAGCCGACTTTTGGCGGCTCGGGGCAGGGGCTTACACAAGAGAATCTTCAGTCGCGCATTCGGGGGGTGCTGCTGATGGCGCTCTCGAATGAGACGGGCCGACTCGTGCTCACCACGGGCAACAAGTCCGAGATGGCCATGGGCTACTGCACCCTCTATGGCGACATGGTCGGGGGCTATGCCGTCATCAAAGATCTTTTGAAGGGAGGGGTCTATCGACTTGCGCGGCTTTGCAATGAGCGGGCTCAGGCGGCGGGAAGGCCTCAGCCCATCCCCGAGCGGACCATTTCGCGGGCGCCAAGTGCGGAGCTGCGCCCAGATCAGACCGACCAAGACAGTCTTCCACCCTACGATGAGCTCGACGATATTCTGGCGCGCTTTGTAGAGCGCGGGGAGTCCATTGACGATGTGTTGGCTGCTGGCCATGACCGAGCCACGGTGGCCAAGGTGTTGCGCCTCTTGCGTCTGAGCGAGTACAAGCGTCGTCAGGCTGCGCCTGGGGCGCGAATTTCGCCTCGCGCATTCGGTCGCGATTGGCGTTTTCCCATCACCAATCGCTTCGAGACAGAAAAAGAGATGCCCCAGGCGTCTTAGCTTGAGGCCCTGAGCAGGACCACCACTGCGCCCGATCCCCCTTCGTGCGCAGAGGCCTGGCAAAAGGCGAGTACCTCGTCTTTTTGCATGAGCCAAGCCTTTACTTTGTTCTTGAGAACGGGCTCGCCGCCCACGGAGCCCAGGCCCTTGCCGTGAATCACACGCACACAGCGGCGGTCTCTTTTTTGACAATCACGGATGAAGGCGGCAAAGACCTCTCGGGCCTCATCGGTGCGCAGGCCATGCAGATCGAGTTCAGCCTGGATGGTCCAATGACCGCGCCGAAGACGTCGAAGGGTGTCGGAAGAGACGCCATTGCGCGTAAATGAGAGTGCCTCATCGGTGTCAAGCAGGGTGTCCGAGGTGAAGTCGGAGAGCCTGCTCTCTTGGAGGGCCTCATACTCGTCGCGGTTTCGTTGCCGCGGAATGGGAAGCGGCTTGGGCTTTGCAAGCACTGACGGATGCTTGTCCGTATTCACCGGTGTTGCCCCGGCCGCAGCCTTGCGAAAAAGACTGCGGTCATCCTCGCTGAGCGGGATGGTGGGGCTGCTTCGAAACGGTCTACGCCTGGAGGGCTTCAAGGTAGCGCTGCGCATCGAGTGCGGCCATGCAGCCGGTGCCCGCGCTGGTGATGGCCTGTCGGTAGATATGGTCTTGCACATCTCCTGCTGCGAATACGCCGGCAATATTCGTTGCGGTGGCATTTCCCTGGAGGCCGCTGTGGGTCTTGATGTAACCATTCTCCATGTTGAGTTGGCCCTCGAAGATCTCGGTGTTGGGTCGATGGCCAATGGCCACAAAAACGCCGTGAACAGCAAGCTCATGCTTGGAGCCATCGTTACGGGCCAGTCGCACGCCCGTCACGCCCGAGTCGTCTCCGAGAACCTCATCGAGGGTGCTGTTGAGTTCGAGTCTGACATGGCCCTCTTTCACCTTGGCCATAAGTCGATCCACCAGAATGGGCTCAGCCTTGAAGCGATCACGGCGATGAACGACGCTCACGGACTTGGCGATGTTGCTGAGGTAGAGGGCCTCTTCGACTGCTGTGTTGCCCCCTCCAATCACACAGACGTCCTGACCCTTATAGAAGAACCCATCGCATGTTGCGCAGGCCGAGACGCCGCGCCCCATGAAGGCCTCCTCGGAGGGCAGGCCCAGGTACTGGGCCGAGGCGCCCGTCGAAATGATGAGGGCATCACAGGTGTACTCGCCTGCATCGCCAACCAGTCGGATGGGCTTCTCAGTGAGCGCTGCAGTGTGGATGTGATCGAAGACGATCTGGGTATTGAAGCGCTCGGCGTGAGCCAGAAAACGCTGCATGAGGTCGGGACCCTGAACGCCATCAGGGTCGGCAGGCCAGTTCTCCACATCGGTGGTGGTCATGAGTTGGCCACCCTGAGCCAGGCCAGTGATAAGCACGGGATTGAGGTTGGCGCGTGCCGCATAGACGGCCGCCGTATAGCCTGCAGGGCCTGATCCAAGAATAAGAAGGCGATGATGCTGGGTCATGTTGGAGACTTTCGAGTTGCAAGCACAACGTGAAGACGACATTTCTAAGACAATTATAAAAACCCTTAATGACAAACCCGCCTGATGGCCCTCTTTTCCGATTCCTCCACTAAGCGACGCCGAGCGGCCACTCGTCGAAAGCCCTCTGCTGCAACCTCGCAGGTATCGCCTGTGACTGAAGCGCTGCTGGCCGACCTGTCCTGGATTGGCCTTCTCTCTTTTGGCGTGTTCTTGGCGCTCTCCCTGGTGAGCTTTTCTTCGCAGGACTCAGCCTGGTTTCAGTACTCATCCTCTGCACAGGTTCACAACTGGCTGGGTCGCGCCGGTGCCCTCTTGGCGGACGTGTTTCTCTTTTTCTTCGGCGCGTCTTCCTGCTGGTGGGTGCTTCTCTGCCTGGTTTTTGCAAGAAGTCTGTATCTGCGGGCCGTTCAGATTCGTCAGCGCCAGAAGCTTTCGCGTCCCGATGAGGACCTGGAGGGCCCCTGGAATCTGGGCGTGATCACGAGTCAGTTTTTCGGCTTTCTTCTCTTTCTGAGTTTTAGCTGCGCTCTTGAGGCGCAGCGATTGCGGCTTGATGGTCTCTTTGTCGATACGTTTGCTGGGGGCGCACTGGGCAGCTTCGTGGGGGGCGCATTGGAGTGGGCCTTGGGAGCCACTGGCCTCACCCTCGTTGCAACGCTTGGCTTGTTTATGTCCCTGTCGGTCTTTCTGCGGTTTTCATGGCTTGGCCTTTTCGAGGCCACCGGCCAAGGAGCCGAGGGGCTCTTGGCCTTTGTTCAGGCGAGGGCTCAGGCTTGGCAGGACCGAAAGCTTGGGGAGTCCACTGCGGAGGAGCGCGCTGAGCGCGTCATGGTGAAAAAGCGTCTTCGGCCCGAACCCACCCTTGAGGTGCGGCCGGTGGCGAGTGTGGCGGAGTCTGCCTCGCTCTCCAAGCGCCCCCAGGTTGAGCAGCAGGCGCTCTTTGCAGAGCTTCGCAGGCCAGAGGCAGGCCTGCCTCCCCTGTCTTTGCTTGAGCCCGTCGGCGCTCTGGCTGAACCCGTCGCAGCCGAGACGCTCACCTATACCTCCCGACTCATCGAGACGCGTCTTGCGGACTTTGGCGTACAGGTGCGGGTGGTGTCCGCACAGCCAGGCCCCGTGGTCACCCGCTACGAGATTGAGCCGGCTTTGGGCGTGAAGGGCTCGCAGGTTGTGAACCTTTCTCGAGACCTCGCCAGAGCGCTGTCTCTGAGCTCGGTTCGCGTGGTGGAGACCATTCCGGGCAAGAGCCTCATGGGCCTTGAATTGCCCAATGCTCGCAGGCAGACCGTTCGCCTGTCTGAGATTCTGGGCTCGCAGGCCTTTCAAGACAGCGGAGCAACATTGCCCATGGCCCTAGGTAAAGACATCTCCGGCGCACCCTTTGTGGTGGACCTGGCCAAGATGCCGCATCTGTTGGTGGCCGGAACCACAGGCTCAGGCAAGTCGGTCGGCGTGAATGCCATGTTGCTCTCGCTGCTCTACCACGCGCCGGCTGAGCATGTGAGGCTGATTCTCATCGACCCCAAGATGCTCGAGTTCTCCGTTTATGAGGGCATCCCGCACCTGCTCACGCCCGTCGTGACCGATATGAAGCTTGCCGCACAGGCCCTTCACTGGTGCGTAGGAGAGATGGAGCGTCGCTACCGGCTGATGAGCCAGCTCAACACACGAAACCTGGCGGGTTTTAATCACAAGGTGGAAGAGGCGCTTCGCAAGGGGCAGCCGATTGCGAATCCCCTTGTGCCCCCCGAGATGGTGACTGTCGGACAGGCCGAGATGCTTGAGCCCCTGCCGCAGATTGTGGTGGTCATTGATGAGTTGGCCGACCTCATGATGGTGGTGGGCAAAAAGGTGGAGGAGCTCATTGCAAGGCTTGCTCAGAAGGCCCGTGCAGCTGGCATCCACCTCATCCTGGCCACTCAGCGCCCCTCGGTGGATGTGATTACCGGGCTTATTAAAGCGAATATTCCAGCAAGAATTTCCTTCCAGGTCTCAAGCAAGATCGACTCCCGAACGGTCTTGGATCAGATGGGAGCGGAGGCCCTCCTAGGAATGGGTGACATGCTCTTTTTATCTGCGGGATCGGGCGTTCCCATCCGCGTGCATGGTGCCTTCGTGGCCGACGAAGAGGTGGTGCGGCTCGCAAATTGGCTCCGAGAGCAGAGCGGCGGCCCGCAGTACGACGAGCGCATTCTGGAGGGTGCAGACCCCCAGACCAGCGGCACTTTCACGGCAGGCCTTGAGGGCGTGGTTGCATCAAGCGGCGAGGGTGAGGGGGACGCCCTCTATGACGAGGCGGTGGCCGTGGTGCTCAAACACCGGCGCGCCTCGATCTCTTTGGTTCAGCGTCATCTGCGCATCGGCTACAACCGGGCAGCAAGGCTGCTGGAGGCCATGGAGCAGGCAGGCGTTGTTTCTGCCATGCAGTCCAATGGCAACCGAGACATTCTCGTGCCGGCAGGTCGAGAGTGAGACGATTCGCGCGTGCCGCTCTTTTGGCGCTGGCCTGCGCAGCGTCGACCACCTCTTTCTCGGCGAGCCCAGAGGTGGTCCCTGTGGTGGTTGGAGCCGATGCGCAACTCATCGCATTTCTAACCTCCACCCAGTCTCTGCGAGCGCAGTTTGAGCACCAGCAGATGAATCCGTCTGGTCGCGTCATGCGATTCTTTGGCGTGGTGTCGGCCAAGCGTCCTGGCCTATTCCGGTGGGAGGTGCGCAAGCCCTATGCGCAGCTGCAGCTCATCCGCGATGGCGAGCTTCTGCTTTACGACCCCGACCTCGCTCAGCTTTCTATTCGCAGACTCGATGCATCGGTGATGGGCACCCCCGCAGGACTCTTTTTATTGAGTGGTGCCGATGCGGCCCAGGCGCTGGAGACGCAATTCGTTGTTCAGAACTTAGAGCCCAGAGAGGGGCTGACCTGGGTGTCTCTTCGTCCTCGGCTGCCCGATTCTGCAACCCAGCTCATTGAGGTGGGGCTCGATACGCAGGGTCGGCTCAGCCGCCTGGAGGTCACCGATGCTCTGGGGCGAAAAAGCGTGGTGCGTCTCTCTCAGATCGAGGTCAACCCTGTGCTGCCCGCAGCCCTTTTTTCGTTTAAACCCCCGGCAGGCACCGAAGTGCTGCGCCCCTCACAGCCCTGAGGACTCATGATCGATATCCAAACGCTTCGCAAAGACATCCACACTGTGGCGAGTCGACTCGCCTCTCGGGGCTACACCCTCGATGTGCAGACCTTTATGGACCTCGAGGCGCAGCGAAAGTCCGTGCAGGTGCGCACGGAGACGCTGCAGGCCAGCCGAAATACGCTCTCCAAGCAGATCGGTCAGGCCAAGGCCAAGGGTGAGGATGCAGCCGCCCTCATGGCCCAGGTGGCCGAGCTCCCGGCGCAGCTCGAGGCTGCGGAGTCCGAGCTCGCCATGATTCAGGCGCAGCTCGATGCCTGGCTGTCTTCGATTCCGAACCTGCCCCATGAATCGGTTCCGGTGGGCGCTTCCAGCGACAACAACGTGGAAGTTCGTCGATGGGGCAAGCAGCCAGAGTTCAGCTTTAGCCCACAGGACCATGTGGATCTCGGCGCGCGCCTTGGCCTTGATTTTGAGTCGGCCGTGAAGCTCACGGGCTCTCGATTTGCGGTGATGCGCGGCCCTATTGCCCAGCTGCACCGAGCCCTTGCTCAGTACATGCTTGATCTGCAAACCGGCCCCAATGGCTACACCGAGTGCTACACACCCTACATCGTGAATGCCGCCTCTTTGTATGGAACGGGGCAGTTGCCTAAGTTTGAGGAAGACCTCTTTGCTGCAAAAAAAGGCGGCCAGGGCGGAGAGGGAGAGTCGCTTTATCTCATCCCGACCTCAGAGGTCTCGCTCACCAACCTTGTTCGGGATGAGATTCTGGAGGAGCGAGACCTGCCGCTGTGCCTCACCGCCCACACCCCCTGTTTTCGTTCCGAGGCTGGCGCTTATGGTCGCGATACCCGTGGAATGATTCGCCAGCACCAGTTCGACAAGGTTGAGATGGTGCAGGTGGTTCACCCAGATGAGTCGTATGACGCGCTCGAGCAGATGGTTAGCCATGCCGAGTCGGTGCTGCAGGGCCTGGGGCTCTCCTACCGCGTCATGCTTTTGTGCTCCGGTGACATGGGCTTTGGTGCGGCTAAGACGTATGACCTCGAGGTGTGGCTGCCGGCGCAGCACGCCTATCGAGAGATCTCGAGTGTGAGTAACTGCGAGGCCTTTCAGGCGCGCCGCATGCAGGCACGGTTTAAGCGTGTCGTGGAGGGCGGCAAGACGCGCAATGAGTATGTTCACACGCTCAATGGATCGGGCCTCGCCGTGGGTCGCGCCCTTGTGGCCGTATTGGAAAACTATCAACTGCCCGATGGCACGATCCGGGTGCCGGAGGCATTGGTGCCCTACATGCGCGGGCAGGAGAGCCTTTAGCGTCTGCTGCAGACGAGGC
>Ga0214923_10005639_pt1 | contig 14446 bp, 12 predicted proteins | sample LL1510_MetaG_FD_177993 | JGI IMG/M metagenome (GOLD analysis project Ga0214923, IMG submission 177993) | Freshwater microbial communities from Lake Lanier, Atlanta, Georgia, United States - LL-1510 | ecosystem: Environmental > Aquatic > Freshwater > Lake | place: USA: Georgia | collected... | reverse complement strand
TGATAATTCTTATTATTCATATATTCAATAATTTGATCTATAATAACCATTATCCTAAATAATCTTCAATAATATAATTTATATTTAAATTACTATATTTTGATACTATCGATAAATAATTAAAATCATTTGTTCTTAATAATGTTATCAAACCTGGCAAAATATTATTTAAAGACAAATTTTCAGGTGTTCCTATCGCCGTTATATTTAAATCTTGTTTTATTTCATTTATAGAAACACCTGAAGTTGTTAAAGGAATATCAGCCATATAAACATCATATTGTAAAACATTTAGATTACCATTAATATTTCCATTTGGATTTTCAAAAATACCATCCTCTAAAAAACATTTAATATTAAAAATTCTATAATTAACTGTTGATGAATTTACTGTTTTGGTTAATTTCTTTACTAAAAGCTCTATATTAATATCATAATTATAATAATTGACACCATTAAAATTAAATGCAATAGTTGTTCCTATAGTTGAAACAAATCCAAACTTTTTATTTAAATTAAGATTTGTAACCGATAAATTACTTAAATTATTTAATTTAACATAAACATTAGATAAATAAGCGTTTTCTTCTTTTATTTTACCATTTACATATAATTCATTTGAAAAATTAACATTACCACCATTCACATTTAATTTATAATTTTCATTATTAGTTGTTCCTATTCCTACATTACCTGTTGTAGATGTTATTCTCATTATTTCATTTGTATTTTGACCTCCCGAATAAAATAAAAATTTACCTGTTGTTGTTGCATAAAATTCAATATTTCCCTGTTCTGCGGTTGTAGTATAATCAAAACCTTTTAACATTATTCTCGTATTATTCGTATTTGTTCCGCTAGTATTATTCGTTCCTATTGTTGTATAATCTGTAATACCATTACTTATTCGTAATCTTCCACCGTCTCCTATTTGCAAAATATTTGTTAATGTTGTTCCTATACTTGTTCCTATTCCTACATTCGATGTTATTATTACTCTTGCGTCTATATTTGTATTTGAATTAATCCAAATTACTGTAGAATTTAAAGTTAATTCGCCTCCGGTATGTGATAAAGATCCTCCTTGTAATTTTATTGGACCATCTATGCAAGTCATAGAATTTATATAAACATTATAACCATCAGGTCCAGATGTATCTGTAATACCACTACCTATTTTAACTTTACCATTTTGGATTAAATTACAATTATTTGAAATATTTTGTGTATATAAATAACCATTAATATTTGTATTACCATTAACATTTAAAGGATATGATTCGTTATTAGTAGTTCCAATACCTACAAAACCTGTAAAAATATTTTTAGTGGGTGTTGCGTCTGGTGCTGTTTGGTAAAAAGAACCAATAATTGATGTGTCACCATTTACTGTTAATTTTTTATTAGCAATAGTTGTTCCAATTCCAATATTTCCACTTGAATCAATTATTAAAGAATTTTGGGGCGAATTATAATTGATAGAAATTTGAGATTTCCAAGTTTGCGAAGTTCCATCACCATAATCACCTAAAACAAAATTATAATTAGAATCATAGCCAAATTTAAAATTTCGTATTGCTAATGGAGATGTTCTTTTAGATATTATTAATACACCATCATTTGTAGTAGTCGTATTGCCAATATGTAATATTCCAAGAGGATTGGAATTGCCAATACCAACATAACCATTAGAATTAATTAATAATGAATTTTCAGGAGCTGCATTATTTATATAAAATTGTTTTACCCATGTTGATGAAGTTGTATTATCACCAATAATAAAATTAAAACTTGAATCATAACCTATTTTTGTTAATTTATTGTTATTTGAAATATCTCGTTTTGCTATCATTAAATTACCATCAGTTTGAGTAGATAATGACCCAATAGATATATTACTATTTGTATAAATACTATTTGAAGAATAAATAGAACCATTAACATTTAATTTATAACTACTTGTTGTAATCGTTGTACCAATTCCAATATTTCCTAAATTATCAATTCGCATCATTTCAGCACCTAAAACATTAAAATAATGACATCCGCCGCCTGTATTATAATCAATTGATTTCGTTGTACCAATTAAATGAATTTTTGTATTACTGGTATTATCGTTATCAGTAATTCCAAAAATAGAATAATCATTATCAAGAATACCAATTCTAATTTTGCCTCCATTGCCTATTTGAAAAAGTCCTTGTGGGTTTGTTATGCCAATTCCTACACAATTGCTATAAGTTAATGTTAAAATATTTGTTGATTGTCCTGATGCAATCCAAGTTAAATAATTATTTGAATTAATGTCATTAGTGTGATAATATCTAGTAATAAATCCATTTGTACTATTTTTACCAATAAAACTATTTATATATTGTGTTGAATTTAAAGTAACAGCACCATTCCAAATACCATAATTATTAGCTGTTGAATTTATTGTAATGGTTCCAGTTAAATTTGTTGTTGTTCCTATACCAACATTACTAGACATTGTAACAATACCGCCAATATTAACGATATTTGACACATACAAATTTGAACTGTTAATATTTAACCCAACATATAAATTAGAATTTATATTAATATTATTAGAAGTATAAATACTACTATAAAAAATATTGGAAGTAGTATTAATATCTCCATTTTGAAATATAGGACCATTTATATTTAATTTGTAAGTTGCTGTAGAATTTGTATTGATGCCAATATTGCCATTTGTATCAATAATAAAAGAATTAGAAGGCGCATTTGAATTTATATAAAATTGAGGTTTTAGAGTTTGTGTAGTTGAATTGCCATAATCACCCATAATAAAATTAAAATTATCATCATAACCAAATTTGAAATTTCGATTATCTCCGGTATTTTTTCTTTTTGAAATAACAATAGATCCATCTGATATATAATTAAAATTTCCAATATGTAAATTAGCAATTGGTAATGTATTACCAATACCTATATTTGAATTAACATATAAATTAGAATTTGTATATACATTACCATTAACATTTAATGCATATGGAGAAATATTATCTATTGTATTGATTGAAATATTAGAATATGTATAAATATTTGATCCTGAACTATTCCATTCTTTTTTAATTTCATAACCAGAACATTTAACTTGATATATTTTTGCAGTTGTCGCTGAATAAACTTGAGATATTATTAATCTATAATATTTATATGCCGTAACGTTATTAGGAATATCTATAACAGCTGATCTATAAATACCATTTGATACATAATTATCAATTGGTATTGAATATGAATCAATAATTTTTACCCAATCATATGAAGAAACAGTACCTGTTGAAGTTTGAACTGTAGCAACATTAACACCTAATAAAGTAATTTTTTTTGGTAAGCTTGCAATATTTGATTCGCCAATTATTTCAATTTTAGATATAACAAATTTTTCAGAATAATATAATTGTAGCCAATGTCCATGCAATGGAATACCATTTCCTGAAATATTTATTGATGTAAATATATTAGTAGTACCCAATGTTGAATCATTTGAAGTAAAAATACCTAAACCAAGTGTTGTATAATGTTCTGGTGTAGTCCATAAATTATCAACATTTACAAAAATATTATTTGTCGATGTTTCAACACCGCTATTATAAACTTTAGTTGATGTATTAATATTATATAAACCATTACCATATGGTAAAGTTGTTACAGTGCCTGAATAAGTATTAGAATCAATATTTATAGATGGCGGAGGATATATATTAACACCTGTAAAAACTGATCGTTTTCTATCTACGATAGTATCATAATACGGTAAAATATTAGAAAATAATACATTGGATGCAATATAAATATTACTTAACAATTGGTTACTTTCATATATATAACTACTAGCTTTTAATACAGTCGTTGAGATAGTTCCATCTACTGTGACACGATCACTTGTATAATTGGTACCAAATCCAAATGTTGTTGCAGTAGAAGAAACATTAGAATTATAAGAATAAGGAATATTAAGAGAATTACTATAATAAAACTTAATATTACCTGAACCTATTTTATCTGCTACACTAATTAATAATTGCGGAGTAACAGCATCATATACATTAATTAAACTTTTATTTATTTCTTCGACTTGAGTTTTTGTAGCATAAATTGTTGAAATATTTGTTGAAATAGTGTTTGAATAAGCAGTATCCATATAAGTTTTTGAATAATAATAGCTGTCTGTATCTGTTTTTAATAAAAAATTAGGTTGATTAATAATATTCACCCAAGGTATATTTCTAATATCTATACTATTATTTGTACTAATTTTATTAGCTACTAATTCGCCATATACATGCAATTTAGTTGTAACAGATGTATCATCGTTTATACCTAAAATAACTTTATAATGTTGTATTTCCGGATTTAATACTAATGTATTAACTGTATTACCAGCAACAACACCTTGTTTAATCCATGCATTAGAACTTTTAGCATTTTCTAAACTTAAATATGTTGATGCAATTTGCGCTGTTGTTGGATAAACATTAGCAATATCAATACCATTAAATGAAATAGAATTAACATTTATATTGCCATTAACATCTAATAAAAAACTGGTATTAGCTGTTGTTTTACCTATAGCAACAGTTCGAACATTATTATTATATAAAATAGCTCCATTACCTGCACTCAAATTGCTATAAACCCAATTATTTAAATTTGATAAATTTGGTGCGTTTATGGTGATATTATTATAATTCAAATTAGTAATGTTTGAACCGACACCAATAAACGAGATGGCATTAACAGAACCATTAACTGTTAGTTTATTTGCACTATCAGCCGTTCCAATACCAATATTACCATTACTTAAAATAACTAAAGAATTATTAGGCGCGTTTGAATTAATATAAAACTGAGATTTCCAGGTTTGAGTGGTTGCATCGCCAAAATCACCCATAACAAAATTAAAATTAGCATCATAACCAAATTTAAAATTTCTTATAACTGAATTAATATTAAATTTAGAAATAATAATTGTGCCATCACTATTTGTTGTTGTGGATCCTAAATGCAATGTTCCTAAAGGTTGTGAATTACCAATACCAACATTAGAAATATTGCTTGCCAAATTAATATAAATATTATTATTACTCGATACCCAATAATTATTAATAAGTTTCAAATAAATATCATCTAATTCAATATTATTTTTATATAATAAAATCGAATTAATATTACCATTGACATCTAATTTATAATTAGGACTGGAAGTTCCAATACCAACATAACTATTTGTTATTCGTAGCAATTCAGTATTTAAATTTTTGAAAATATAATTGGCGGCACTGCCTTTTACGCCAAAAATCATATTTGAATTCACATTACTCATATAAATATTTGAAGAATTGTTATTACCGTCAATAATAACTTTATTGAGATTAGTATAGCCATTTTCAACAGACAAACAAAAATTATTACTTGTATTCCATTCATATAATTGCGTAAATTTCACAAAAGGTTCATTAGATGTATAACCATCTATGACTATTTTAGGATTTATATTAGGACTAATAATTGACATTATATTATTTACTAATAATAAAAAAGTATTATATATTATAGAATAATGTCAATTGTATCTTCATTAAGTAATTATGTTGATATGAATTATTTTAATAATTTAGTGCTTAACGGTGGAGGAGATCCAATATTAACGAAAAAAAAAATAGTGACAATGCGTCGTTTTATATCAATACTTCTTAAATTATTCAAAAAAAATTATGATTCAGTTATAAAAGCTCATAGAAGAAATAGAAATTCTAGAAGTAGTTCAAGTAGAAGTGGTGGCGAGTCATTAGGTACTTATTCTAGTGCAACATTATATAATGATTTAGATTATTCTAATCAATATACATTTCCTACTGCTGGATTGATGGAACGTTCTTTATATTAAAAAACATCGTTTTTATAATTATTTTCGTAAGGTTTATATTTTACATCATTTAGATGATAAACTTTTTTTTCTTGATATCCATATCTTTCAATTATTTTTATTAATTTTGCTGAATATTCCATAAAATTATTAATACTTTTTTTTAGTTCGTCAAAAGAACTAAAACCATAATAATATTTCATTTTACTTGGAAGAATTATATATATCGAATACATTTCGCGAATAATCATATTTCGTATATCAACAAAAATATTAAAGTATTTTTCGATATCATATCGACCACTCAAAATAAACATATAAATCTTATAAAATTTATCTATATGAAATAATATATTTGTATATTTTTCTGAATCATATCTTTTTATAAATCTAATATTTAATACGATGTCTAATAAAACATTATCTTTATATAAATATTTTATTTCTTCTGGAAACTTTTTTAAATAATAATTATTATTATCATTGATATACTGTCGATATTTAATATCTTCATTCAATGTTGCTATTTTGTTTTTAAAAGCTTTTTTATTAGTATTATCATAATCCTGGATTTTATTAATATAAAAATAACTAAGTATAATAATAATAATTATTGATATCAATATATTAATACTTTGATATGATATTATAAAATATATTAAAACTATTATTAATATCGCTATGTAATAATTATAATACCACATATTTTATATTGAAACTCCGTCTATAAAATATATAACAAAAGATAATATAACAAAAATTATACCTATATAAAATAATCTTTCTTTTTTTAAAAAAATTTCTTTCAAATCTTTGTATAAATTTGCAGAAGGATTATCAATAAGCAAAATGACATCATTAATAATATCTATAATTGTTTGCATTGTATTTTTATATATAAAACCGATATTCAATTCAGTAATATCCATTTCTATAATTTCTTTTTATAATTTTTATATAACATCCATCATATCTACAGATGACATTAGACTACGACGACAGCAATATCGAATTAATCCCAAATTGTCTAAAATTTCTTTAGTGTGAATATCGCTAAAAAATTTAAGATCTGCATCTGTCGCATTTGTATCTATTTTAGTCGTCGCCGCTAATTTGTTTTTTTCTTCGTGATAATAATCATATTTATCAGCGATTACCTTAGAACAAGTAAAACAACGAATTGGAATAATCATAATTATATATATATAATTCATATCATTTTTTTTTATACATTTATATTAAATGGAAAATTATCAAGTTTTTAGAACTTTAGCGTTATTAAAGGAACGAGTCGATAAATTAGAAGGTGGTGGTGTGGTTCAAAACAATGGTCCATCGGTTAATCTAGATGATGTCAATGCCCGGTTAGCTGCTCTTGAACGTAATCCTACTACCCAAGGAGTTACTATTAATAATGTTAATGAATGTTTAGCCGCTCTTGAAGCCCGTATTCAACCTACTATTGATGATATTAATAATCGTTTAGCCGCTGTTGAAGCGCGTCCCCAAGTTACTTTAGATGATGTCATTAGCCGTTTAGCCGCTCTTGAAGCGCGTCCTTCGGTTACTTTAGATGATGTCACAGGACGTTTAACTGCTCTAGAAGGTCGTCCGGATGTGACACAACGATTATCCGCTTTAGAATTAACTATCGCAAGTTTGAATAATTCTTAAGTATTTAAGAATATGAAATAATTATTTTTATATAATGATAAATATTTATGTTATTAAATCGGTTCATTTGCCAATGAGAGCAAAATCTATAGATATTACCGTAAATAAAATACGTAATATTATGAAAACCCAAAAAATAGATAGTCATATAGCTTATATCACATCACCTACCGTAGAAGATATACAAGCCAATATTGCGGAATATAACAAAGATATTGATTTAACAGAAGAAATTGAAGACGAAGATTTTAAGAAACTTCAAAATAAATTTAATTTAGCTCAAATATCGAATTTAATTAAACATAAAAAAGCATATGAACTAATTAAAAATAGCACAAATAAACATAATTTAATTTTAGAAGATGATGTTATATTATTAGATGATTTTGTGAATAACTTTACCGACTTCCTAAAATTATTAAATAAAATCGAATATGATATATTATTTACTTGTTTATCTAATAATAACAATACAACAATTAATAAAAGATTAGATATCGAATTATCAACAATTAATTTTAAAATTTTATTTGCAAAAAGTTCATATATCTTAACACCTGCAACCGCTGAAAAATTGTATAATTATTTATCTAAAATACGTTTCACAATTAAAACAAGTTTATCTAAATATATATATGATAATAGAAATGAATTGCAATCATATGTATTAAATAAACACACATTATTAGAAGGATCAAAACTAGGGGTTTTTTCATCAATGGTTAATCCTGCTAATCAACAACTTCAAAATAACAAATATGTAGAATTAGTTAATTTATATAATAAATATGATACAGATGAAACAATATTCGAAGATATATTAGACTTTTATAATAAACATGGAAAAACAAATCCTGAATTCCAGCATTTAATCGGTCTAATGTATTATAAAAAAAAAGATCACAACAAAGCATTGGAATATTTGCAAGATGCTGTAATTAACTTGAAGAAAAATGAGGGATATGTTCCGGTATTCAATGAAATCCTAAATAATTGCATTAATATGCATAAATTCTGTCAAGATGATATAAAAGAATGTTTTACAAAACCAGGTATTTATTGTTGAGAAATTTGTTTTTTAATCATTTTCATATGTAAAAATTCATTATGAAATATAACACTATCAATTAAAGCTTCGTAGTTTTTTAAAATTGGTTTTAAATTTATTTTTGTATTGCAATTATAAGTTTTATTTATAATTGATAAATAAACATTTTCAATATTAGCTGAATATTTATTAAAACATAAATCATAAATCATTTTACCGCCAATTACAAAAACTTTATAAATATCTATTCTATTTTCACAATATTCAAACGCATTTTCAATATTACGAAAAAATTTTGCATTATCGGTATTTGCAAATCTAATATCACCTGTTATAATAATATTTAATCTGTCTTTTAAAGGTTTGTAATATAACGATTCCCAAGTTCTTCTACCCATTATTACGACATTTCTTTTATGATTTTCTGTTTTTGTTGTGATTTGTTTAAATAATTTGGTTTCATCGTATATATTCCATGGAATATTATTATTATAACCTATACCACCATCTAAGGTAGAGGCCAAAATTATGGAATATAGCATTATATATTAATAATAAATTTTTTTTATATCTTACAAATCAATCATATATTTTACAGCACTCAAATCTAAATCGCGAATTCTTACAAATTCATATTTATCATTAGGTAATGGTCGTTTTATTATGAATGGTATTTTACCCTGTTTCAATTCCTCTAATGCAATTTTCCTCAAGTCCATATTAGATTTAATGGTTTTATCTACACTAACGAACGGCGGATGACCTTGAGATAATTGAACGGTTCGTTGGCTAATAATTAAATTGAATTCATATTTAGTCATAATCAATTTACTGATTTTTTTATTATCTAAAGAAGCAAAAACTTTAACACAATCATCAAAAGGCACTTTAATATTTTCTGTCATTATTTATTTTTGTTTGATTGTTTCTTATATAATTAAAATCATTTTTTATTTTCTCTCCAGGTAAAACCGCAATTATCACACACATAAAAATATTTCATATGTGACGGATGATATTTAATTGGTATTATCTGGCGTTTTTCATCCGGGATATCGCAATTAGTGCATTTAATTTTATCATCCTTAATTCTTCTTAATGTTGGATCAAATCGCAAATAATTATTAATATGCTGATTATATAATAATTCATCTTCTGTATAAATGGTTTCAGATATCTTTATAGCCGTTGTGCTTTCTTCATCTTTTTCATACGCACAATGTTTGCAGTAATAAACCATTTTTTTATCGGCATTTGTTTTTATATATTTCATATTGTGACATACTTCGCAAAAATTCATATTTGATTATTTAATTATTATTATCATTTTTTTTATATTAAAATCTGGCATAATAGATTTTCTATAAATATAGGTTCTCTGCCTTTATTTGAAACTGTTAATAAATAATCTATTTCGGCTCCTATTCGTATTATCTCCAATTTTTTTTTATCGTTATCATAGATTTTTAATAAATCGGTGATAATATCAACTATACTCAGATTAAATTGCGATAGTTTATATGAAAATTGTCTGATGTCATGTAAATCATATTTTGAATTTACGAAATTGTTAATAGGCGGATAATTATATTTACAAAAATCATCAGTTACTAATAACGGTTCATTTATATAAACTTGTAACATAAAAATATGGAAAATTATATTTCTATTTAAAATTTTTATTTTTTTGTTGTTGGATAAATATTTATTTAATATAAATTCAATTTCTTCTATTGTGAATAATCGTAATCTTATTAACGAAAATCTGCTTGTTATTGGTGATTCGATTTTCGATATTCTATTCGTAGTACATATAAAATAAACATTATTATAAAATCTTTCTAGAATAATTCGAAATGCATAAGAATAATCTTCTAGTTTATCTATATTTTTAATTATAATCAAATGTTTATTATTTATCATCGGTTTGTTTTTTATTATAAATAATACCATCTCAGTAAAAAAAGAATAATTATTTGGCATATTGGGATTATTCAAATCAATCTCCAGAAAATATTGATTTTCATAATAAATAATATTCTTATTCCAAACCAACTCTTTTTTGTTTAAATTGATTATATTGAACTTTAATTTTAATAATTCGTCTATAAATAGTTCTGTTGGAAATCCTATATAAGAAAACAATAATAAATTATATTCGATTTTTGCATATGAATGTAATAAAAAATTATATTCATCAATATTTGATATAATTTCTTTAAAATTGTTTTTAAAACTTATCCATAAGGACATTATTTTATAATTAATATAATGTGTTTCTATTATATAGAAAATGGAAATTAAAAATAAGTTTGATCTTATCACAAATATATTAATAGTTATAACCTTAGTTTTTACTATGATTATTATTATTGACGAATTATATAATATCGGGTTATTTAGTTTCAAATATACTTATAATTATAATTATGGCACTTTCAACTCCAAATTTAATAATATACAAACAATTGAATGCGAAACCAACCGATTTAAAGTTTATAATAAAACCAACTTCTTATTTAAAGATATTTTTAATAAAAGTTATCTCAATTATTTAATAAAAATTGCCATAACTTTTATAACAGTTTTGTTTATTATTTCTTATGGTATATATTTTTACGATATTTTTATTGATAAAATGCCTTATTATTGTAGTTTTGATGAAGTAATATCAACACCAAAAGAAATATTAAAATGTTTATGTAATGATTGTCACAAACTTATACCAAATTGTAGTGATAATTATTTAATAGCTTTTGTATTATTATTATTGATCCCGTTGACATATTTATGTAAAAGTTTCTTATGGTTTGATTTTACACCAAGTTCTAATTCATCCATATTATCGTTAGTTTATATACTTATTTTCATTATGTTAATTTTCAAATATCCTTATGATATTTTAATTAAACTCAAATCAGAAAATACATATACTGATTTATTTGTCTATTTATTGGTTACAATCGTTTTTATAATATCGGGTTATTTATACAAATACATTTATAATAAATATAATAACAATATTAGATTAAATTCTGTTAATGATATTACTGTATTTAATGATATGTATAGCCAAACACCACCTATAAAACCTTTACCTGTAAATAAACCAGATATTATAGATAATTTTAAATATGATGTTAAAAATACTGATCCAGCTTATAAACTAAATAAAGAAATTGCTGATCGTTATTATAGAGATTTAAAGAACTATGAAACAGAACTTAATTATTATAATCAAAGATATGAAAATTTTAATAATTCTCTTAATTCTAATCTAAAAGAAAAGATTACTTTTTTTGATGTATTATTAAATATTACTGGTTTGAATAATTATTTACATCTGCTTATTATTTTATTTATAGTTATTATTGCTGCTGTTTATTATTATTTTGAAAAGAACCACCAAATATTATTAATTTGTATGGTATATTTAATATCAATTTTAGCTATTTTGACAATATTTAATGCAGTTCAATATTATAATACTTATATCAATAAATATATTATTTATGAACCTACAGCAAATTATAAAAGTGATTTGACAGTTGTTAATACTAAACTAAATTTAATTTTAGATACATCTAATGGCGAAAACTTTTATAATATCCTAACTAATAATAAAAAAGGTTCTTTTACTATTAGCGATAATGATATTATTATAACAAGACCAGTAATAAATAGCCAAATAAGAAATTTAAATGCTGATAATATCTTTACTAATCTTGCAATAATTGATAGCAATATTAGACAAATACCTTTTATCAGTGATAATGGCAATATTGTTATAACAGACGATTATACAGTTTATTTTAATTCTGCTGCTGCTACTGGAAATACTACTACTGACCGTTTTAAATATTTTTATACTAATGTAACTAGTTTTATAAGAATAGCTAATTATAAATATCCAATAAATTGTTTATATTTTCATTATAGCAATAATCTAAAACTACGAGTTGAAACCAATTATCATATATATTCAAATTTATATATCTATTATAAATCTTATCAACTTTATAAATTTATTGATAGATTAGAAGTATTATTATACACAAATATTAAAATATTAAAAACGAAATATTATAATTTATTTCGTGAAATATATACCAATTATTCAAATATTAAATCACAAAAAACAAATATAATTACTGATATTGATACTAATATTAGTAGTATAACAGATGTAAAAATACCTTATAATATTATTGCAAAAAACTTTGATGAATTTATAAAAAATGAACTAAATAAAATAACTATATTAGATGCATATAATTTAAAAAAAATATTAACATCTTTACCAGCAACCGTTACTACTATTTTTGATAATGATACTCCAATATTAATCAAAGATAATATTACTGCTACTAATATTATGTATTTATCACCTAATCCACCAAATATTGCTACTGTTGATACTACTTATATTGAATTACCAAATAAAATAACTGATGATAAAAATAATGAATATTATTTAATTGGCAATTTAAATATTAGTTATTCTAAAATTCGTCTAAAATTCTTTAAAAATTTTTCAACTGACTTAAAAATAATGTTGAAATATGATATTTCAACACCAACAACACCAACATTTACAAATACAGGTAGTTATTTTACTAATGCTTCTGATACAAGTATTATTTATTACCCTTTTAAAATTTTAACAAATGCTTCTAATGATACAGATACTTTTATTAAAATTATAATGCGTTGTATTATTTACAATTTAACAGCAATTGCTAATAATTTTGATAATCAAGATTTATGTAAAAATATATACAGTGGTGTTACAAATGAATGCACTACAAGTAAAACAACTAATATATTTACTGCATATACTTCAACTAATTTTAATACTTTTAATTTAGACAATCCTATATTGAGTTATATAGATTTTACGACAAAATTTATTAAAGATATACAAACATCATCAAATAATAATAATTATTATGGTTATTTGGTATTATTATATAATATTTATAATTATAATGAAGATACTTTACTAGATATTATTGAATATATAATTTATACGAAATCAACAGATACTATATCTAATTTTAATATTAATTTAAATAACATAAAAACCCAAATAAATCGTAATGTAATAAATACTCCATTGATAAGTATTTATAAAAATAATATTTATATTGTTCGATTTATTTTAAAATTATATACATTGTTTATTAACAAAATTAAATATAATATTGAAACTAAAGTTGATAAAACAGCTGCTGCATCACTATGTATGCCATCTACTTTAACTAAAGGAGCAAAAGAACAAGCTATTTATAATTATATTAATAGTAAATTTACTATTGTTACTACTGCTGCTGCTGCTAAAGCTGCTGCTGCTACTGCTGCTACTGCTGCTACTGATGCTGCTACTGCTGCTGCTACTGCTGCTACTGCTACTAATACTGCAACAATAAAATTAGAATCTATAAACGATGATGAAATAAATAAAATAAGTGAGAATTGCACTTATTTTTTTAATATTTGTTTGTATTTATTAAAATATAATGTAAATAATGCTGCTGATTTGTCTATGCAATCTATGACAGATTCAATAATTTCGAATTATAAATTCTATAATACTGAAGAAGATAATATTGATCTTTCTAGCTTACGAAAAGAATTAACAATTGCTTGCAATTATTATAATAAATATAATAATATAAATACTAAACAAATATTGATAATGAAAAATAATACAGATGCTGTTGCATATAATTTTCCGGTGTTATTAGTAATATTATTAATATTTTTAGGCGAATCAGTATTTATAAAATCTTAATATATAATTAATATGACTTCTGCAAATT
>Ga0214923_10005638_pt1 | contig 14453 bp, 10 predicted proteins | sample LL1510_MetaG_FD_177993 | JGI IMG/M metagenome (GOLD analysis project Ga0214923, IMG submission 177993) | Freshwater microbial communities from Lake Lanier, Atlanta, Georgia, United States - LL-1510 | ecosystem: Environmental > Aquatic > Freshwater > Lake | place: USA: Georgia | collected... | reverse complement strand
GTCGGTCGGTGGGCACGCGCAGACGCAGGGAGTCGTTGAGGACTATCGGCGCCTGAGCAAAACCCACGAGTCCTGTACTCTCGACACGACCGGAGTCGAGCATGCCTACCGCCGGCTCCGATTGCGGGTCATTGCCACCCTCCCTACGAAACCGCCCTGCATGATCGGCTGAAGTCTGTCCTACACGGGATACGGGGAGCCCGAAGCCGGATTGGTCAACGCAAGCCTATGCCGCTGCCAGGGCGCTCGTGGCGACGTCGTAGCACGCGCGGATGTCGGCGAGCGGATCCTTCGGATTCTCCTCGTATTCGAGCGACAGGGCGCCGTCGGCCGGGAAGTTCACCTGCTCGAGCGCGGCGAACACGGCAGGGACGTCGAGGTGGCCCTTGCCGAGGATCACGCCCTTCGTCTTGTCCTGCTGATCCTGGAAGTCCTTGAGGTGGATGCCGTAGAGCCGGCCCTTGAGGAGCCGGATCACCTCGACGGGGTTTTCACCGGAGCGGATGAAGTGGCCGAGGTCGGCACAGGCGCCGATCCGCTCGTCGTGCTTTTCGATCGCCTTGAGCACGTCGATCGCCTTGTTGTAGCGGTGCTTGGGGCCGTGGTTGTGGATCGCGATCCGGATATCGAACTCCTTCACGAGTTCAGCGAGGCTGGCGAACGCCTCGGGCGTGGGATCGGCGGAGAGAATCCGGATGCCAGCCGCCTTGGCGAACTCGAACACTTTGCGATTGGCAGCGGCATCGGCGCCGAAGCCGTTGACGCCGTGGGCGCTGATTCTGAGCCCGAGATCGGCGAGCTTCTTGTTCATGGCGGCGATCTGCTCGGGGGTCGAGTTGAGCGGGTACATGCCGGGATAGAACTCGACGTATCGGAACCCGATCTCGCGGGCGTGCCGCAGGGCTTCGTCGACGGGATAGCCGCGGAGCGAGTAGAGCTGGATGCCGAGATTGAGGTCGCCTGCGTCGGCGCGGGCGGTGCCTGGCACTGCGCAGGCCGCGGTGAGGCCGGCAGCGGCGGAGAGGAAGTCGCGGCGGGGGAGTTTGACCGTCGTCATCTCGGAACCTTTCGGCAAGGGAAGGCGAAATAGCAGCGGCGGGAATATAACGTGGAGACGGTTCGCCATGCATTCGTCTCCTGCAACCTCTGACCGCCCCGCGGAACGGCCGCTTCCGGCGACGATTCGCGGGCTCGGCTGGACGAGTTTTCTTACGGACCTGTCCAGCGAGGCGATCTACCCGCTGCTCCCGGCGTTCGTGATGCGGGAGCTGGGCGGATCGGCCATGAGCGTGGGGCTGCTCGACGGGCTGGCCAACATGGTGGCGGCGCTCGTTCGGCTCCCCTCGGGCACGCTTTCCGACCGGTTCGGCCGCCGGCCAATGATCCTCGTGGGCTACGGACTCTCGGCCCTCGTTCGGCCGCTGATGGGGCTCGTCGCCACGCCGCTCGGGGCGCTTCTCGTGCGGGCTGCCGACCGGTTCGGCAAGGGGATTCGCACGGCGCCGCGCGACGCCCTCGTCGCTGATCTTGTCCCCGTGGAAAGCCGCGGCCGGGCGTTCGGTCACATTCGGGCGCTCGACCACGCGGGGGCGGCGCTGGGTCCGCTGGTCGCGATGCTCTTCCTGCTTGCATTCCCGGGACGTGAGCGGATGCTGTTCCTGCTTTCGATCGTGCCCGGGATCATGACGCTCCTCGTCATCTGGCGGCACGTGCGTGACCCGCCGGCGGCCACGCATGCCACCGCCAGCACGGGGCTCGAAATGCGGCTCGACCGCCGCCAGTGGCCGCTCCTCGGGGCCGTCGCCGTGTGGGCCCTCGGGGCGTCGAGCGAGCAGTTTCTGCTGTTGCGCGCTGCGGATCTCGGTGTGCCGCAGGCTCTCATTCCGCTCGTGTGGCTCGTGGTGAGTCTCGTGAAGAGCGGCATGGCGACCCAGGCTGGCCGGCTGTCCGATCGGATCCACCCGCGCACGGCGCTCGCCGCCGGCTGGCTCGTGTTCGCGGCCGGCTACGCGGGTCTCGCGGCGAGCGGATCGCTCGTCACGGCGCTTCCGATGATGCTCGTGATCGGCATCGCGTACGGATGCGCGGAGCCGGCGGAACGGGCGCTCGTCGCGGCGCTCGCGCCCGCCGGCAGGCAGGGCGGAGCCTTCGGGTGGTATGCCCTCGTGCAGGGGTCGATGGCCCTGCCAGCGGGCCTCCTCGCGGGCTGGCTCTGGCAGCAGGGGCCCCACGGGCCGGCATGGGCGTTCGGCGCCACGGCGGTTCTGTCCGTGGTGGCGAGCGGCCTCTTGGGAGTGATTCCTGGACGGCCGGCGGCCGGCGGCGAATGATCCCCGTGGAGGGTCGGTCGGCGGGAGCCGCACAGCCAGCTCTCCGGAATTCGGAGGCACTCAGCGGGAGGTCTGACGATGCGACGCCGAGCCGCCTGTATGTCGGGGTGCCTCCTCATGCTCTCCTCGGCGCTCACCGGGGTGTCCACAGCCGACCCGGCCGGCGATCATGTGGCTCTGCATACCCGGTATGCGGAGGCCCGGCTGCAGCTCGCGGAGGCGCGGCTTCGCACGGCGGAACAACTCAACCAGAAAACGCCCGTGCTCCTGACGGAAGCCGATGTCCGGCGCCTGCGGTCCCGCGTCGCTGCGCTTCGCGGGGTGGTGGCGACCACCCGTGAACGGCCGCACGGGCACGGGCTCGCCGTGCAACAGGCCGAGGCGCGTGCGAGCAGCCACGATGCCAAGGAAGACTTGGCGGCTGCCCGCGCCGTCCGGCAGCGTCAGCCCGCCGCCATGTCGGCCGACGCCCTGCGGCAGTTCGAGATCAAGGCGGAGATCGCGGAACTCCGGGTGGCGCTTCTGGAGGATCCGGCGTTCCTCGATTCGCCCCTCGACGTCATGCAACTGCAGATCGACCAACTCGCCGATCTGATTCTCGATGCAGCCGATCGCCTCGATGCAGCACCGGCCCTCGACCGCCGCTGATTGAGGCGGGTCTACTGCCGCTCCGTGCCCGTGTCGAGCACGGCCATGAAGGCCTTCTGCGGGATGTCGACCGAGCCGATGCTCTTCATCCGCTTCTTGCCCTCCTTCTGCTTCGCCCACAGCTTCTTCTTGCGGGAGATGTCGCCGCCGTAGCACTTCGCCGTCACGTTCTTGCGCATCGCGGAGATCGTCTCGCGGGCGATCACCTTCGTGCCGATCGCCGCCTGGAGCGCGATCTCGAACATGTGGCGGTCGATCTCGCCGCGGAGCTTCTTGACGATCGCCCGGCCGCGGCGGTCGGCGTCGCGGCGGTCGCAGATGATCGACAGCGCATCCACCTTTTTGCCGCCGACGAGAATGTCGAGCCGCACGAGATCGGCGGGAAAGTAGCCGACGAGCTCGTAGTCCATCGTGCCGTAGCCGCGGGTCACGCTCTTGAGCTTGTCGTGCAGGTCGTAGATCACCTCGGCCAGCGGCAGGTCGAACGAGAGCATCGCCCGCGTGGGCGAGAGATACTCAGTCTTGAGGTACGTGCCGCGCCGGTCGGTGCACAGCTGCATGATCGGCCCGATGTACTCCACCGGCACGAGGAAGTTCGTGCGCACGATCGGCTGGCGAAACTCCTCGATCTGCCCCGAGTCGGGTACGTCCTGGGGATTCGTGATCTCGATCGTCTCGCCATCCGTCTTCAGGATCTGGTAGGTGACGTTGGGCGCGGTCTGCACGAGGTCGAGATCGGCCTCCTGCTCGAGCCGCTGCTGGATGATTTCCATGTGGAGCAGCCCCAGGAACCCGCAGCGGAATCCGAAGCCGAGCGCCTCGCTCGACTCCGGGGCGTATTCAAAGGAAGGATCGTTGATCGCGAGCTTTTCGAGCGCGTCGCGGAGCTCCTCGAAGTTCTCTCCTTCGCTCGGGTACAGGCCGCAGTACACCATCCGCTGCGGCGGCTTGTAGCCAGGCAGCGGCGGGGCCGCATCGTCGCCGGGGATGGTCACCGTGTCGCCGATGTGGACCTGCTTCACGTCCTTGATGTTGCAGACGAGGTAGCCCACCTGGCCGGCCACGAGCTGGTCGCAGCCACGGCGCTGCGGCACGAATTGCCCGAGCTCGATCACGTCGTGCGTCGTGCCTGTCTCGAGAAAGCGAATCCTCTGCCCTTTTTTGATCGTGCCGTCGATCAGCCGCACGTAGGTGATCGCGCCTCGGTAGCTGTCGTAGTGGCTGTCGAAGATCATCGCCCGGAGCGTCGCGCCGGGATCGCCCGTCGGCGGCGGCACCCGTTCGACGATCGCGGCGAGCAGGTCCTCGATGCCGATCCCGGCCTTGGCGCTCGCCTTGATGACGTCGGCGGGGTCGATCGCGAGGCTCTGTTCCATCTCCACGAGCACTTCGTCGACTCGGGCGTGCGTGAGGTCGATCTTGTTGATCACCGGCACGATCGCCAGATCCTGGTTGATCGCGGCGTAGGCGTTGGCCACCGTCTGGGCCTCGACGCCCTGGAACGCGTCGACGAGCAGCACGGCTCCCTCGCAGCAGGCGAGGCTCCGCGACACTTCGTAATGAAAATCGACGTGGCCGGGGGTATCGATCAGGTTGAGCTCGTAGACCTCGCCCTTGTGGCGGTATTCCATCCGCACAGCCCGGGCCTTGATCGTGATCCCGCGCTGCCGCTCGAGCTCCATGTCGTCGAGCATCTGCTCCTTGAGCTGACGCTTCTCGACGGTGCCCGTGAATTCGAGGAGCCGATCGGCCAGCGTGCTCTTGCCGTGGTCGATGTGGGCGATGATCGAGAAGTTGCGGATGTGCTTGCAGTCGATGGGCATGGCGTGATTGTAGCGAACTGGCACTGCGCTAGCGGTGCATTCCGTGGACGAGGCGGGCGAGGCCGGCGGCACCGATCGAGCCCGCGTCACCGCCCAGGCTCGCATAGCCGATCACCGTCTTCTCGGCGAGGACGGGGAACGTCCGGCTGCGGACGGTGGTGCGGATGCGATCGAGAAACGCCCTGCCGACCGGCGACGATTCGCCGCCGAACGTCATCGCGCCGCCGATGAGCACGAGTGCCGGATCGATCACGTGCATGAGCGTCACGATACCGATGCCCAGCCAGTGGGCCGCCTCCATGAGCAGCTCCGTGGCGAGGGTGTCGCCGGCGCCGGCGTGCGTGCCGATCAGGATCGGAGTCAGATCGGCGCCGGCGGCGACGGCACGAGCGAGCGTGCCCGAGGCGCCCGCCGCGATCCGCTCGCGGGCCCGCTTCACGAGCGACGTGGCGCTCGCGTAGGCCTCGAGGTGGCCGGGTTGCCCGCAGGGGCAGTGCCGGGCCGCATCCGACGTATCGACGAGCATGTGGCCGCATTCCGAGCCGTGGCTGTGGGCTCCTTCCACGTTCGTGTCGCCGATGATGATGCCACCGCCGACACCGGTGCCGAGCGTGAGCATGACCAGGCTCGAAGCGTCACGGCCCGAACCGATCCAAAACTCGCCGTACGCAGCGGCGTTGGCGTCGTTGGCGAACGCGACCGGCCGGCCGCAGGCGGCGGCCACACGATCGCGGAGCGGAAAGCCATCCCAGTCGCGGAGGTTGCCGGCTTGCACGATCCTGCCGGCCGGGATGTCGAGCGGGCCGGGCGAGCCGAGTCCGACATGTGCGATCTCGGCGGCCTCGATGCCAGCCTCCCGCGCGAGCGTGTGGACGGCACGGCCCATTCTCTCGGCGGCATCCTCGGGCCCGCGGTCGGCATGCGTCGGCTCGGTGTGGAAGGCGAGCGTGCGGCCCTGGTCGTCGACCAGGATCGCCTTGATGTTCGTGCCGCCGAGATCGACACCCGCGTAGTACGGCCGCGCTGCCGCCGAGAGCGGCAGCCAGCCGGCGCGATCCGAGGCCGGACGTCTCACTGGTCGGCCGGCAGCCGCTCGGTCTGCACCGGCGGCGTCGGGCTCGTGCAGGCGAGCATGAAGGCCACGAGATCGGCCTTGTCCTGCGTCGAGAGCTGGAGCGGCCGGATCTTGTCGCTCAGGTGCGGATTGGCATGGCCGCCCTTGGCGTACCACTCGACCACTTCCTCGAGCGTGGCGATCGAGCCGTCGTGCATGTAGGGTGCCGTGAGCGCCACGTTTCGCACCGTCGGCGTCTTGAACGCGCCCGTGTCTTTCGGGTCTTTCGAGATTGCGACCCGGCCGGGATCGGGCTTCTCCGCCTCCATACCGACGCCGATGTTGTGGAACTTCTCGTCGGCGAGATTCGCGCCGACATGGCAGGCGGTGCAGTTGCCCTTCTCGGTGAAGAAGATCTCACGGCCGCGCTTCGCCTCTTCCGACATCGGATGGGCCTCCGCCGCCGCCTTGGCGTCGGCATACCGCTTGGCGAGGTCGGGGTCGTCGGCGATGTCTTCCGCGTCGAGGCCCGCGAACGCCTTCATCTGCTCGTAGTAGTCGTAGGGCGAGGGGGCGGTGACGATCGCCCGTTCGAAGGCGGCGATTGCCTGGCCGACGCGGTCGATCGTGAGCTCGCCGAAGATCTTTTCGAACTGCTTCTTGTAGACGGGCAGTTCGCCGAGCCGCTTGACGACGCCCTCGTGCGTGAAACCCATCTCGATCGGATTCTGGATCGGTCCGACTGCCTGGGCCTCGAGCGAGTCGGCCCGGCCGTCCCAGAACTGGACGCCTGTCAGAATACGATTGAACGACACCGGCGAGTTGCGGCCTCCCAGCTGGCCGCGAATCCCCACGCCCGTCTTCGTGTGGGCCGAGTAGCCCATCGACGGATCGTGGCAGCTCGCGCAGCTCACGGTCGCATCGGCGGAGAGTCGCTTGTCGAAGTACAGCTGACGGCCGAGTTCGATCTTGGCCCGCGTAAGCGGGTTGTTGTCGAGACCGGTGATCTGCGCCGCTCCCTGGGAGAGACCGAGTGGCAACACCGGCTCGAGCTCGATGAAGTTCTTGGGGTCGGCGAGCCAGGCGTCGATCTCGGCGAGCGTGATCGGGCCCGATCCCGGGACGCCGGCAGTGAGACTCGGTTCGCCGAGCGTCACCTGTTCTCGGGCTGCCGCAGCGGGCGACTCGATCGACCGCCCGGCAGCGGCGATCGCCCGATCGGCTTCCGACTTGGCGTCATCGGCCTTGCGAGTCGCTGCCGCCGCATCTGCCACCACCGCGTCAGCCGGTGCCTTCGCGCCGGAGTGCGCCGGCTGAAGTTCGATCGCCTCCACCTCGACGACCTTTTCGCGGGCCGGCGGCGCGGAGGGGGCACAGCCGACGACCGGCAGCAGCAGCCCAAGGGAGACGGTGCACCCCGAAGTGAACGAGCGGCCGACGTGCGCGACGAGCGAAGACATGGCGGGGTTCCCTTCCGGAGCGAAGCGAATGCTCGGCGGCACGATGCACACCGACTAAGCGACATTTTAGACGCTTTTCCCGGCGTGTGGAGCGGCGGAAAACCGGCGAATTCGCCGGGAAACCCTCCATTCCCAATCCTGCGGCTCGTGCCGATTTCGTGGAGTATGCTTGGCGAACGGAGGCCCGGGCGTGGTTGGAGCGAACGACAACGAGGAATTCGTCCAGGAATTCCTGGTTGAGTCGACGGAAAATCTCGACCAGCTCGACCGCGACCTGATCGCCCTCGAACAGGCGCCCGGCGACGAGGAGCGACTGGCGAGCATTTTCCGCACCGTCCACACCATCAAGGGGAACAGCGGGTTTTTCGGGTTCTCGAAACTGGGCGCGCTCACCCACTCGGGGGAACACCTGCTCGGCCGGCTCCGCGACGGCAAACTCACGTTCGACGACCGCGTCACCGGCTCGCTGTATTCGATGGTGGATGCCGTGCGGGCGATTCTCCGCACGATCGAGACCACGGGAAGCGAGGGAGATCACGACTTCCGCGATCTCGCCCAGCGGCTCACTGCCGTGGCCGCGGGCGAGGCGGTGGAGGCTGCCCCGCTCCGTCCTGCCCCGGCGGATGCGTCGCCTCCCGCAGCCGTCGCCGTCGCGGCAGCTGCGGCTGCGACCTCCGAGAAGCCGACATCGGCCGACCGCACGGCGAGCGAGAGCTCCATTCGTGTGGATGTCGGGCTCGTGGGCTCGATTCTCGACCTGGTCGGCGAGCTCGTCCTGGCCCGCAACGAGCTGCGGAGCATCGATACTGCCGATCCGGCGGTCCTCGCCGCGGCCCACCGGATCAACGCCGTGACCAACGCCTTGCAGGAGACCGCCGTCAAGACGCGGCTCCAGCCGATCGAGCACGTGTTCAACAAGTTTCCCCGCACGGTCCGCGACCTGGCCGTATCCTGCGGGAAGGATGTGCAGCTCTCGATCGACGGCGGCGACACGGAGCTCGACCGCACGCTCATCGAGAGCATCCGCGATCCGCTCACCCACCTGGTGCGCAATGCCGTCGATCACGGGATCGAGCCGCCGGACGTGCGGGCCGCCCGCGGCAAACCACGGGTCGGCCGCCTCTCCCTGCGGGCGTTCAACGAAAGCGGCCAGGTGACGATCGAGGTGGAGGATGACGGTGGCGGGATCGCCGTGGCCGCCGTGCGGGACAAGGCGGTCGCCAAGGGCCTCGTGGCCGCCGAGAGGGCCGCATCGCTTCCCGACGAGAAAATCCTGCAGTTTATTTTCGAGCCCGGATTTTCCACCGCCGCCGCGGTCACGAGCGTGTCAGGCCGGGGCGTCGGGATGGACGTCGTGAAGACCAACATCGAGGCGATCGGTGGCACGGTGGACATCCACAGCCGGCCGGGGCTCGGTACGACCGTCCGCGTGCGCGTGCCGCTCACGCTCGCGATCATGCCGGCTTTGATCGTGCGGTCGGCGAGCGAACGGCTCGCGATCCCGCAGGCGGCGGTCCGCGAGCTCGTGCCACTCCGCGGTGATCGCGCCGCCGACCGTGGCGGGCCGCGCATCGAAGGGCTCGACGACGCGCCGGTGGTCCGGGTGCGGGGCAGGCTGCTGCCGGTCGTATTCCTCGATGAATTCCTGGGCCTGCGTGAGCGGACTGCCTGCCGCGACGACGGAACGGTGGTGCTCGTGCGCGTGGACGATCACGAGTTCGGGATCGTGATCGATGGCGTCCAGCACGGCCAGCCCGCGGCGGCAGGCGTCGGCGAGGCGGCCAGTCTTTCGACCGTCGTGGTGAAGCCGATCGGGAGTCTGCTCTCCCAGGTCGGCCTGTATGCCGGTGCCACGGTGCTCGGCGACGGCGGCGTGGTGCTGATTCTCGACCTGCGCGGGATCCTGCGGGCGGCCGACGTGCCGGCGGGCCGGGAGGTGGACGGTGCCAGCGTGGCTCCCCTGGCGAGCGACGCCGCCCGGTATCTCGTCTGCCGTACGCGGCAAGGCCGCCGGATCGCGTTGCCGCTCGAGCGGATCACCAGGCTCGAGCACGTGGCCGCTGCCGACCTCCAGCCACTCGGCGGTCGCCAGGTGGTCAGGCGTGGAGACGGGTTTACGTCGGTGGTGGATGCCGACCGTCTGCTGGGCGCCGAGGCAACCACGCCGGCCGATGCGGTGAAGCTCGTCGTCGTCGGCGGGGCCGAGGGCACCGTCGCGGTATCGGTCGGTCAGATTCTCGACGTCTTGCCGGCGGAGTCGCCGCTGCAGGCCGATTCCGCGACCACCGGTGTGTCGGGGTTGCTCGCACTTGGCGGCCTGGCCACCGAAGTGCTCGACGTGTCGCGAGGGTTGCCATGGTGAGCCACGCGCCGTCGTTCGAGGCCTGCGCGTTCCGCGTCGGCGAGCATAGCTTCGCCGTCGACTCGGGCTGTGTGGCCGAGGTGCTGCATGCAGCGAAACTCACGCCCGTGCCCCTGGCCCCCGAGGCCATCGCCGGGCTCCTCCACCTGCGCGGCCGGATCGTACCGGTGATCGACGTCCGGCGACGGCTCGGCCTCCCGGCTGCCGCCGCGGAAACACCCCGCACCAATCTCGTGATCGAGCTCGGCGACGACTCCTACAGCCTGCTCGTCGACGAGGTGCTCGATGTGCAGGCGATCCCGCTCGACCGGATCGAACCGACGGCCGCGGGTGCCGAGCGGGCGGCGGCCGAAGCGGTGACGGGCGTCTTCGCCGCCGAGACACGGCTGATCCACCTGCTCGACCCCGAGCGGCTCGTGCAGTCGCTCATCAAGCAACGACTCACTCCCTTCGTCAGGCACGGAGTTTCTCATGACGGATAGCGGCGGTTCGAATCCCACTCTCGTTTCCGGCTGGATGTCGCTCCTCGGCAACAGGCTCTTGCTCGCCCTCCTGGCGGTGTCGTTGATTCCGCTCGCGCTCACCGGCGTGGCGATGTACAACTCGTCCGCCGAGGCGATCAAGACGCAGGCTTTCAACCAGCTCGAGACGGTCCGCACGATCACGGCGAAGTCGGTGGAGCGGTATTTCGAGAGGCTGCACGACCAGCTCCGCGTGGCCGCGGAGGATCGGATGACGGTCGACGCGCTCCGGCAGTTCGCCGCCGGGTTCGAGGCGGCCGCGGGCACCGACGACGCGAAAGCCATGGCCTCCGTGCGGCGGTCGCTCGACGGCTTCTACACCGGCGAGTTCGCGTCGGAGTTTCGCGCCCGCACCAAGGAAGACGTTGATGCGCGGCCGATCGCCGAGGCGCTCGACGACGACGGTGCGGTGCTCCAGGATCTGTACATCCGCCGCAACCCGAATCCGATCGGTTCGAAGCACCTGCTCGACGCCGCTGACGACGACTCCGCCTATACGAAGGCCCACGCCACGTTCCATCCGCTGTTTCGCAACATGATGCAGCGCTACGGCCTCGCCGACGTGTTTCTCGTCGATGCTGCCACCGGCTCGGTGGTCTACTCGGTGGTCAAGGAGATCGACTTTGCGGCCTCGCTCCGCCACGGTCCCCTGGCGGCGTCGACGTTCGCCAAGGCGTTTCAGGAGGCGGTCGGGGCAGGCCGGCGGGATGCCGTGGCGTATGGACAATTTTCCCGCTACATGCCTTCGCTCATGGCACCGACCAGCTTCATCGCGGCACCGGTCTATGACGGCCGCAACGTGATCGGCGTGATCGCCTTCCAGATCGCGATCGATCGGGCCGACGCGATCATCAATGAAACGACCGGCATGGGAACGACGGGAGAGACCTACGCGATCGGCCCCGATCGCATGTTTCGCTCGAACTCGCGGTTCGCCAAGGATCTGGGCGTCGAATCGACGATCATCAATCCCACGATCAAGGTCGATACGCTGCCGGTGCGGTCGGCCCTCGACGAGGGCAAAGCGGGCACCGCGCTCACGACCGATTACCGCGGCGCAGCCGTGCTCTCCTCGTGGACGCCCGTCACGGTGCATCGGGGGGATGCCGCGGGAACCGGCGCCGTCCGCTGGGCGCTCGTGTCCGAGATCGACACGGCCGAGGTGCTCGGCCCCATCAACCGGCTGCGGACGTTTGCACAGGGCATCTTCGGCCTCACGGCCCTGGGCGTGCTCGGCGTGTCGCTGGCGATCGCCCGCCGCCTCACCCGTGAGGCCCGCCGGCAGGCGGCGCTCGTGAGCGGCATCGTGGACAACACCCACGCCCTGGCGAGCTCGTCCGAGGAGCTCACGAGCGTGAGCCAGCAGATGAGCGCTGCGGCCGAGGAGACGACGGCCCAGGCGAACCTCGTGTCGGCGGCGGCCGAGCAGGTGAGCGGCAACGCCCGGATCGTGTCGGGCTCGATCGACAACCTCGTCACGAGCATCCACGAGATCGCGAAAAACGCCCAGGCGGCGGCCGCCACGGCCCGGCAGGCGGTCGACATGGCGGGCACGACGTCGTCGACGATGAACGCCCTGGGCCACTCGAGCACCGAGATCGGCAAGGTCGTGAAGGTGATCACGTCGATCGCGGAGCAGACGAATCTCCTCGCGCTCAACGCCACGATCGAGGCGGCGCGGGCCGGCGAGGCGGGCAAGGGCTTCGCCGTCGTCGCCAACGAGGTCAAGGAGCTCGCCCGCGAGACGGCCCGGGCCACCGAGGAGATCGGCGGCAAGATCGAGGCCATGCAGGGGGACACGCGGCGGGCGGTGGCCGCGATCGCCGAGATCGGCAGCGTGATCGAGCGGATCGACGACCTGCAGACGAAGATCGCCACGGCGGTCGAAGAGCAGTCGGTGACGACGAGCGAGATCAGCCGCAACATCGCCGAGGCCACGACCGGCTCCACCGAGATCGCGGAGAACATCGTCCAAGTGGCCCAGGCGGCCCAGAGCACGGCGGAGGGCGCGTCGAACACGCAGCTCTCCTCGCAGGAGCTCTCCCGCATGGCCCAGGCGCTCCAGCGGCTGGTCGAAGACTACAAGCGCTGAGCTTCTGGCGAGCCATCGAGCCGGCGAATGTCTGGAGGTTTGAGGTGCGGGCGCTGGTCGTAGATGACTCCAAGGCGAGCCGATCGATCGTGGCGAGGGCGCTGCGCGATCTGCAGTTCGACTGCGATGAGGCGACCAACGGCGCCGAGGCGATCGAGCGTCTCACGGTCGGGCCGCGGCCCGACCTCGTGACCGTGAATTGGCACATGCCGGTGATGGACGGGATCGAGCTCGTGCGCCGCTTGCGGCAGCATCCGCGGCACCGCGACTTGCGGCTGCTGATGATCTCGACCGAGAGCGACCGTGCACGGATCGATTCAGCGCTCGCGGCGGGGGCCGACGATTTCGTGAGCAAGCCGTTCACCGCGGACGCGCTCGCCCGCAAGCTCGTGGGGCTCGGCGTGTGCAGCGCCACGGAGATTTCCGCGGGATCTGCCCGAGGTCCGATCCGAGTCTTGATCGTGGACGACTCGAGTACGATCCGTGCGCTGCTCACCGCCACCCTTGCGGCAGATCCCGACCTCAAAGTCGTGGGAGCCGCCGTTAACGGCCGGGCCGCCGTGGAGATGGTGGCCTCGTCTCCTCCGGACATCGTGCTGCTCGACGTCGAGATGCCGGTGCTCGACGGCATCTCGGCCCTGCGCGAGCTCCGCCAGCTCGAGCCGAAACTTCCGGTGATCATGTTTTCGAGCCTCACCGAGCGCGGGGCGAAGGCCACGCTCGACGCCCTGCTCGCCGGGGCCAACGACTATGCCGCCAAGCCGGCCGGTCTCGATGCGGCCGCCGTGGCCGCCGTGATCCGCGACGACCTCATCGCCAAGATCAAGGCACTGGTGCCACGAGGGCAGCGGCTCGATCGGCCGCCTGCCGGCGTCGCGGCCGCCGTCCGGCGTCCGGCAGCAACGGCCTCCGGGCCGGTGCGGGCGGTGGTGATCGGGGTGAGCACAGGCGGCCCGACGGCGCTCGCCGAGGTGCTCCCGGCGATCGCAGCCGAGGCCAAGGTGCCCGTGCTCATCGTTCAGCACATGCCGGCGTTTTTCACGACACAGCTCGCTGAACGGCTGGCGAAAACCTGTGGCCGCGACATCCGCGAGGCGACCGACGGCAGTCCGCTGAAGGGCGGGGAGATCCTGCTTGCCCCCGGCGGCCGGCACCTGACGGTGGCCGGCGATGCGGCGGCGCCGCGGGTGCGGCTCACCGACGACCCGCCCGAGCAGTCGTGCCGTCCGGCGGCCGACGTGCTGTTTCGCACCGCGGCGAAGGTCTGGGGCGACGGCGTGCTCGGCGTGGTGCTCACGGGCATGGGCCGCGACGGCCTCGCCGGATCGCGGGCGATCGTGGAGGCCGGCGGCATGGTGATCGCGCAGGATGAGTTTTCGAGTGTCGTCTGGGGCATGCCGGGCGAAGTGGCCAAGGCCGGCCTCGCCGATGCCGTGCTGCCGCTTGCGCGGATCGGGCCGGAGGTGGCGCTGCGGCTCGCGCGACGCGGCCGATGAAGGTCAGCCCCGCCCAGTTCGCGTTTCTCCGCGACCTCCTGCGCCGCCGCACGGGCGTCGTGATCGACGACTCGAAGCAGTATCTCGTGGTCGCCCGGCTGATGCCGATCGTGCGGCAGCGGGCCATCCCCAGCCTCGACACGCTCGTCGACCGGATCCGCAAGACGGGCGACAAGGCGCTCGAGAAAGACGTGCTCAACGCGATGATGACGCACGAGACGTCGTTCTTTCGCGACAAGAGCCCCTACCAGACGCTGCGCCAGCTCGTGACGGAAATGATCCCGAAGCGGTCGGCCCACCGCCAGCTCGTGATCTGGTCGGCAGCCTGCTCGACCGGCCAGGAGCCGTACAGCATCGCGATGCTTTTGAACGAGCACTTTCCCGACCTCGTCGCCTCCTGGCGGGTCAGGATCATCGCCACGGACATCTCGGAGCCCGTGCTCACCCGGGCCCGCGAGGGCGTGTTCAGCGAACTGGAGACGAACCGCGGCCTGCCCCCCGAGATGCTCAAACAGTATTTCCGTCCACTCCAGGGCAAGTGGACCATCGCGCAGGAGTGCCGCCGGCTCGTCGAATTTCGTGTTCTGAACCTCAACGGACCGTGGCCTGCCCTGCCCCCGTGCGACGTGATCTTCCTGCGCAACGTGATGCTCTACTTCGATGTTCC
>Ga0214923_10005637_pt1 | contig 14453 bp, 10 predicted proteins | sample LL1510_MetaG_FD_177993 | JGI IMG/M metagenome (GOLD analysis project Ga0214923, IMG submission 177993) | Freshwater microbial communities from Lake Lanier, Atlanta, Georgia, United States - LL-1510 | ecosystem: Environmental > Aquatic > Freshwater > Lake | place: USA: Georgia | collected... | reverse complement strand
CATTGCCTGCTCAATATCCTCATGGGTGTAGCCACCCGAAAGCTCTCCCCAGTCAAAGTCCTCCTGCTCCTCCGCGGTGACTGTCTTTGTTGCTGTAGGAACGCCACCATCGCCACCAGTCTCCTCTGTTATCTGAAGAGCCACAGGTGAGTTCATTGACATAAGATTCTTACCGCCAGACCACTTCTCATAAAGATGGTCCCACTCAATATGCCTATCCTCAATAACCTTCATCGCCGTAACAAGCTCGTGACCAACGCGGATACTAAAGAGCTTTGTGAACTCCCAGTCAGTGTACTCAGAAATATCACCCTCCAGCAGTGACTCCTCAATAGCAGCTAGCCTGGCCTCCTCATTCAGACCAGCAACCACCAAGTCAGTTGGTACGTGATAAATCGTCGTAACCTTGTACCAGGCCTTATCGGGCTTGGTCGCTCCGTAGAGAAACCAGTTATTGCGATTGATAACGGAAATATCAAACACGTCCTCCTCCGCGTTGATAAAGTTGCTTTCGCCAAACACGGATTGAATCATATTCTTCTGAAGCATATAACCACGAAGTGTGTACTGAATCTTCGGATCTAGAGTCAAGTCAGGACAGATAATATGAATGCCATCCTTGTGAACGGCCTGCCCCTGCTTTACATCGGCCTCTGCACTGGGCTTGAGCATGACAAAGAAGCGAAGAGGGTTACCGTCAAGTACGGAGAGGTCAAAGTAGCGATAGAGCACAGAGGCGTAACCAACTACGAAACCCCGAATCTCCTCATCAGTGAACCGACGGTCAATATGCGAACCGGCTGTGTATCTGAAGTCTAGGTCAATCAACACAGGGCCACCAGTCGGCAGATGTCGCTCAAGAAGACCGCAGGCAACAGAGGGCTTTCCGAATATCGTGTCGTGTACTAGCTTCAGGAACTTCTCATACTCCTTATCAGGAATCCGATAAGTCCCTTTGTCGTGCTTTCCCATCCCTGAGATATTCCATTCGGTGCCAGGCCCCACCGTCCTATTTCGCTGAAGGCAGTCACGCAAAACCTCATACGGTTCCTGCTTGTTTAGACTCATTTTGTTTAACTGAACAACAGCAAAACAAAATCTCAATTTTTGACCCCATTCATATTTCTTTAAGCCCCGTATTTATAAGGGTGAGCCGAGTTGTTTGTTCTGATAAGATTAAGGTATTTTATCAAAGAACTACGCCTTCGGTGTCACCCGAACAGACTGTTTTTATATTTGGAAAATCTTTTATTTATAATAGTAGATGGGGATTTTGTTTTTTGATAATACCGATTATGCAAATTCCGTAATAAACTATTTAACAAATCAAACTGGTGACCCAACAGTAGACACTGCAATTCTAGAAGCAGCAGGAAATAATTATACAAACAATTTAACTGGATACGTAAGTGGCCTAAATTTCATAATTACCCAATTTTATGAGATAAGTACAGCTATCGACAATGATTTGGGTTATAAAGTTTTAGGCAATCTAACTTATTCTTCACCTACTGTTATCTTTACACAAAGTACGGATTCAACGACATATTACCCAGGAACAGATCCTCTGACATCGCTATCACCTCAAACAGGTTTGTACGTTTTAGTATCGCGTAAACAAAATATTAGTGCAACATTATATTTAAAAGCAGGATCGTACGTCCCGTATTTATTAAATTATTTAAATGGCAGTACTAGTAGCTTAATTACTACTATAGAGCAGTTTTTACCATCAATAAATCAGTCTGACTATTATTTAACTTACAATAATGCAACAGTTCCAAGCAGCACTGACGACCCCTTATTTATTCTTGAATATACTTGGACCGAATATACATCAAACTCATCCGAATATAACGGGTCAATATTTACAAATACTTCAACAACTTCCGAAACTACTTCAAATTACGCTAATGAAGATACTATAACAACCAGCAGCTCACCGAATTTGACAATTTTCGTTACTAATAGGTTTACCCGGTTCAAATCCTTCTTGTATTTTAATACAGTTGCTGATGCCGAATCTGCGTTAACGTATATGACAAATAACAGAGCAGGGAATACGGATGTACAGGAAATACTTACTGCCTGGAATGAATCACTAGGAACAGAAATTAATCTAGTTGAACTTAGTGATGCTTTAAGAATTGCAACAAGCATTACTGTAGTAAGCGATCCAGATGGTAAATGTTTTAGATGTTATTATAGCTCGAATCTACAAACAATTACAAATATTTATAATGTTATAAATAATGCCGCTGTGACAGAATTCCCAGTTGCAGTTAATTTTTTTTCATTTTATGATGTTGATCCAAATGTCACGCTAGACCCTTTAGCACCATATGTAGCTGTAGATTTTCCTATTGACATACTATTAACCGAAGATTATTATTATATAATATTAGCCAAGGACTTGGGTGCTGGGGGAAATTATGCCCAACGCGTAATTAAGTCATCTAATATAATTCAATATTCAGTTCGGACCCCAAGTAAATATATGTATTATGCCGACACGCTATCAGAACCAAGCCCCTCAGACTGGCCATCCTTTGCAACACAAAACTGGATAACCTATGCATTTGTTAGCTTAATATCTGACGTAAATAATCAAGTGGTAACTGATATAGTTAATCCAATACGCTTAAAGAAAGTTCCTTCACCAACAGATTCCCCAATTTCCGGTGACAATCTAACCCTTTGGGTATATGTGCCGACAGGTGAAACATTTAATCTAGTCTTTGTTTCGGGCCCAGCGGCAGCAATAAATTTAGAGCAGGAGGTTTTGGAGAATACACAATATCCAGGAATTAGTGTATTTACTAACTATCTTCCGCGAAGACAAAATGCGTGTGCTTTAGTACCAAGTTCTTCAGTAATTCCCACAAGTCAGGCAGATGCAGCAAATATTCCAAATATAATTTACTATAAGTGGAATTACTCTCTTTTTGATACGCATCAGGACTGGAATATTGTTCAGAACTATAAACCTGATAATTACGGTATTTTACAGGCATCGGTATTCCCAGAATTGCCCATAGGAACAACTGTACAATATGGGTACGATTTATCAACACTTATAAATTACGGTTTCATAAGTATAATATTACAGCCAACTACACCAGTAATATGCTTCTTAAAAGGTGCGTTGCTTGAAGTTGACCAAGGTTTAATTCCTATAGAAACAGTGGATCCCTTACTACACACCTTGAACGGCAAAAAGATTGTTGCGTTAACGCGGGAACGGAACCCCAAAGCAAAACTAGTCACACTGAGGAAACATATCATATCGGAAAATGTGCCTGACAGAGACACCGCAATCACGGTTTGGCATAAGGTATTTTATAAGGGCGATTACCGAATAGCCGGTCAGGTACCAGGATTTCGTAGCATTCCATACAATGGTGAAATCTTGTATAATATTTTGATGGAGTCTTTAGAGCCGATGAAAGTTAATAATATGCTGACATTGTCATTAGATCCCGACCATCCAATAGTTAAGAACCAGAATTATTTACAAGGGTGACACCGAAGGCGATTTTGATTACATTATACTATTTTTGTAACGTTTACATGATAGGATAATGTCAAAGAACTCCGTCTTCGATTAACCCTTGTATATTTTTAATATGTTTAATAAATAAATGGCTCAGGTGCTGTATTTTGAAACTACTCAGGATGCGTTAACGGCAATAAATTATGTAAAACAAAACCGTCTTCCCTCTGGTTCATTAAGAGCCAATTTGTTATCCTACTTAGTAGTTACTTCAAGAGAAGGAGGAGCATACGACAGTGCCCCAACTCCTCCACCATACTGGTTATCATATGATATTACCATTGTGCCAACATCTGAAGATGAGTCACCCCCAATTGGATGGACTGGTACAACAGACGGTTTTACATGGTCGTGGGTATCAACAATTGATAGTAACAGTTTATTCACCAATATTGTAAGGACAGGAGGTACCGAATATAATTCCAATCCCCTGCCTATATATGCAAGCGGTGTCCCACTTACTCTAACGACTAGTGAACAAAGTACGGAAGGGGCTTTATTTATTTTTACTGCAGATAAAAAGTATGTTAACACAGGTTTAGTTTATTTCAATAATCTAGCAGATGCTACTACCTTCTACAATAATTTAGCAGCAGGGGTGAACTCACTTACAAAATTAATAGAACCTCCTTCTGCTTTTTTCCCATCATATTTTAATTCGCGTATAACTTTTTTTCCTGCCTATAGGTTAAGTTCTTCGTTAAAAATTGGTGAAGCCGTGATAACCGGTTCGGCTTTAGGAGCCAATAGTTTGTATAAATGGCATAGTTATGTTGATACCATAAATGAGAACGGGCAAGAAAAAGTATACCTCAACACTTCCCCAAACACCAACAGTAATTTTGCTATAGATTCAAGTGTTGAAGCAGTCAGCCTATCAGCTCTGCACATAATGTATAAAATAGATAATAATAAGGGGCTCTTATTTTTTGATAATTACAATTTTGCTAAAAGCGTGCATAATTATTTAGTAAATCAAACTACCCCTATAAGTCTCTCATTAATTCAAACTGCTGTTGCCGACTACTATGTAGATACCGGTTCAGGAAGTTCAGATTCGAATTTTGTTTATCAGCCCAATAATTATACAATTTCCTCTGCAACAGTAGGTCAGGGTAACTTCAGTTTAATCGGAAAATTAAGTTCAACTACAACAACAAGTGGCTTAACGATTGTAACATTCACTCAGTTGAGCGAGCCGACCCTATATAATTATTTGTCTCCGCTAACAGATACAGATGGAACAAGCCTATACTTTCTTGTGTATGAAATACAAAACATAAAATCATATCTGTATTTAGAATCAGGCCCCTACGTCCCCTATTTAGTAGATTTGCTAAAGAACGGTGGGACAAGTAATCCGAATGTTTTGTACACGCAAATATTAACTAGTTTATCGGTCGACTCATCGAAATACACATTGCGGTACACTAATATCGCAGTTGGTGACCCAGACCCAAATAGTTTATTAACGTATGAAGGCTACGCAATATTAAATTCAACTTTATCAAACAATACGCTCACAGTTACTGAAGTTACACCTGGGACAGGCAAGGGCTTTGGAGCCTACGGAGATACGCCAAATGAAACTAACAGCAATTCCGAAAATAACTTTGTTATCTATATATCTCCAATAAACGTAGACACACCTTACATAGTTTTCTTTGACACAATAGTCAACGCCGACAATTTTTACGAAGCATATACAACTGCAGGTGGAGGTACAACCAAACCAGAGATAGTAACCACAGTGGGGCCAAATGGTGAACTTTTTGAACCTGGCCCTCCTCCTTCAGAACTGACGATTACTACATCAGGAACAGGATTATTTTCCAATTCAGCACAGAAATGGACATTATATAACATAATACATACTAAATCAATTGAAGGCAGTTTGGGTTTTTCTTCATTAAAGCCCACACAGTGGGCACCAATAAGCCAAGAGCCTGGACCATTTTTCGCGGCTAATCTATATTTCATGTACATTTTCGTTCCAATAGAACAAACCTCAAGTTTAACCTTACTTTCTGGCCCAAGGTCTCTGTTGAAACTACTAAACAAAGTTTCACTAAGCGATTTATCAGGTAATGCCCCAATTACAGAAAATATTGTAGATTTATTAAATCCAGCTATGTTTTTACCAAATACCACATTAATACCAAAATCAGAATCAGAAGCTTACTATAACCCAAACTTAGTTAAAAATACTAATTATTATTTTAATTTATTAGACCAAAACACAGAGTGGGAAATAGTTAATTCATTTGAGACAGATATAAGCGGGTATTTAATAGCAAATACGTTCGGTGGTGCACCTGGACCTTACGTTAATGATACTAATTTAGTAGCGTATATCGAAAAAAGCTTCATGACTTTACTCCTACAGCCTTCAACTCCAATATCCTGTTTTATTGCCGGTGCTACAGTAGAAACCGACCAAGGCCTAATTCCCATCGAAACCATTGACCCTAAAAAACACACAATTGATGGAAAGCGTATAAAAGCCCTAACCAAAGATATATCGCCTAGAGCCCGTGTAGTGACTCTTGTAAAAAACGTCATATCTGAAAATGTCCCCGATAAAGATACTGTTTGCACAGTATGGCATAAAATTAAATACAAGGATAGCTTCCGCATTGCCGGTCAAATTCCAGGACTACGTGGAAGAGCTTACAAGGGCGAAATCCTTTACAATATATTGATGGACGAAGTCGAAACTATCAAAATTAACAATATGCTCACATTAACACTAGCAGCTGACCACCCGATTGCTAAGGAGTATAGCAATTAATTGTTGTTTTTTTTTGTAATCGTATTAACAGAAAAATAGTCATTCTTTCTGTAAACACGTATTCGTATTAACAGAAAAATAATGCAGAAACAGCTTATCTGCGTGCAGTGCGTCTCTTATTGCTGCGGCTTGCACGGCGGGTTGAACGACGGCCGCCCTTACCTAAACCGCTGGACTTAGTCGATGCCTGAATTCTCTTAATTTTGCAGGCTGCGTTATTTGCAGGACTATACACACCCTTGTTTAACGCAGCTTGGGGACCGTTCTTGTAGAGACTGCAGTTCGGCATTTTATACTAATTACTGAGAAAAAACATCGGGGGGACCTCAAAATAATCCATCGTCATCCCGTTTAGTGAAATACGCACGAATTTGAGGCTTTAACGCATCATCTTTCAAGGAAAATAGTCCATTTGTATCAACCTTTAATATCGCCCGTATGTCATATACATCCTTAAATATCTTACGTCTGCTACTGTACTGCCGTTTTTTCGAATCTCCGTGCCATAAATGATAGACAGTGCCGTCAACAAAACACGTGTTTGGCATAGCTATAGAAGCTCTGTAAGTATTTACTGCATCCAAGAGAAATTGTTTATATTCAAAGTGGGGATAGTTGAACCAGATAGTAGAACTAATTGTGTCCCCATCACCTAAAATCGCATATTGAAAAAACCCATTTGCACGAAACCACGCCCGATTAAAGCCCCATGCAAAACCAGGGTGATATCCACCTATGCCGCCACTATTTGGAATTGTACCAAGTTTATTATAAAAAGCAATAGGTAATCGCTCCTTCATACGCTTTTTATAGGTTAGGTCCAACCATATTGCACGACTAAACGGCTGTACAACATCGAAATGCGAAAGCTTTTCGGAAACTTCATTATACCAGTTCGGATTACCAAAGATGAGGTCGCAGTCCATAAACATGAGCTTTGGGTAAGATTCGGGAATATATTTTTCCAGCAAGTGGCAGAGCCGCTCCTTCTGAAATAAAATAAAGTCGGTCTTCACATGAATCGCGTCACTAATTTCGGGAACATCCTCATACATCTCGATGGTGAAAACGGGTATTTTAGCAATCTTAAGTCGCTCTTTAATATAAAGGTAGTTCATCAAAAGCCGCTTTGATTTGACCGCGTTGAAATAAACTAGACCTATAGCAAGGTCTGAGTTCTTTGGTTCTACATAACGCATTTTCTGTATATCAAAGGAAGCGGGAAGGTTTGTAACTTTTACAACCGCCCGTCTTGTGGCAGCCTTATAATCGCAGACTGCTTTCTTATGCGAAGCAACCTTATGCGAAGCAACCTTATGCGAAGTAATCTTATGCGAAGCAATCTTATGCGAAGTAATCTTATGCGAAGTGAGCTGAGGCATCCCTATGTATTATCGACAATTAAATTGACAGGGCAGCATTCGTTTATCTTATCTCCAAGTGTCGAAAACATGTAAGTCATTTTCAAGTGAAAAAAATCCATGGATTCGGTCTTATTATCATATTCAATATTATTGACCGCTAAATCATTTAGTCGACCCCGATTACGAAAAAATGCAGCACACATAGTTTCGTAAAACGGCTTAGCAAAATCGGGTGGAGATTTAATCATACTGACGATTTTCTTTAAATTAGAATGTAATATCATGCGGTCATATACCTCCGCAACAGGGCCCGTGGCTAAGCCAACATTCGGCTCATTTTGCCACGCCCCAGCAACCATAATATTTGTTAAAATACTCAGCAATATAGACCGCAAAGTCTGTGTTGACGACCATTTATCGCCCACGTGCCATGTGTTAAGAAGGGAAAGACAGACCTTGCCATCGCGATATAGGTTTGGACCAAATCGCATATAGCCGTCTTGTGTTAATGTACTCATCGCAGGAGGGTCGTAAGGATAACCTTGAGAAAAAACTACCGAAAAAAACCAAAATCCGCCTTCATATGGAGTGTCTTTTGGGCCAATAATCATTGCCGTACCCTTTGAAATATCTGCTTCGTCAAACTGATAAAATATGCCCATTTTCTGTGTATCATCTTCCGAAACCTGTTGAATATCGGACATTATTCGTTTTATAGCCTTTGGGCCAAGTGCCATTAACTATATTTAAAAACAATTAAATCCTTTTTAGGTGCCTTCAACAACAAAATGTGAATAGCTACTTTTAAAAAAGTCATTAATCAATGTTTTTATTTGGCGAATATTATGTTGCCGAAGACTACGAAGAGGAACAGGAGATTATAGAGACGTTTGCCGAAGAGGATTATTCAAACCTAGTAATAATTGACCCTTATTTATTTATTGAGCGTTACAAAGAAATGTGTACCCATTCATGCTCTGTTCAATGGCTTACGGAAAGCAGTGTACCTGATGAGGCCAAAAAACAGATTTATCTCCACGATAAGTTTGATACGCTAGTCGCTAATTTTATCCAGACATACAGTGGTAAATTAGTGTTCTTTAATCTTCAAGAATCATGTAAGTAGCTAAGTCATCATTAATATTCGTAATTCCAACGTAAATAGCGACCACAATAATAGATAGGTAAACTAGTACAGTAATAATATCAGCACAGTCTTTTGAGCTGCGAATCTTCTTATCAAGCTCATCTTCAAGATGGTCAATGGTCGCCAGCAGATGCTGCTGATTTTCCGTATTTTCAGCAATTCGATTACCCCAAGTTGCCGCGGCAGATTCTGCAAAATCAACTCTGGAATCAAGCTCCTCAATCTGTTTATGCAAAGCAGATATTTCAGAGTTCTTATAATCAAAGCACTCTGTGATAATATTTGTGAAGCGGTCTACCGGCATCTCAAGTTTAAGCTTTCTTGCAAGACGCATAATCGTTCTGCGTTCACGAGCTGTAATATTGCGATGTTTATTGAGTTTGAAATACTCAGCAAGCCCCTCTGACCCTACAGAATCAGGGTATGCTTTGATGTATCCAGTGGCTAACTTAATCATTTCAGCGGACATTTTAAACATCAAATAGAAAAAATAGTGTCTCAACTTTTCCTGAAAAAGTTTTCTTATTTATTTTTGTTATTTAGTTGACAATAGTGAGCTGGGTCATCTTAAGAACCAAGGTCGCGAAGAAGTAGAGCCCCGTTGACACAAGGCTCACACCGAAGAGCCCCCGCATGACGTTGGTCTCGTGCTGAGCATCGCGGAGCTGGTCCTCCAAGCCCATGTTGGTGGCCTGAGCGGTGTAGGCATCGCACTCAAACTTGTCGCTGGCGGTCTTTGCTACGACAAGCTCCTTCTGGGCGGAAACAAGCTCCTCCTTAGTGGAGTCAAGCTCCTTCTGGGCGGAAACAAGCTCCTCCTTAGCGGAGTCAAGCTCCCGAAGGCAAGAGGCGTAATCCTCCTGGGTCTGGCTGAGCTCCTGCTTGCAAGAGGCAATCTCCTCCCGTGCAGAGACAAGCTCTCCGTGAGCGTAGGCAATCTTTGCCTCAGCCGCTGCCAGGGCTGCCCGCAGCTGAATAGGCTCTGCCCGCTTCTTGAGGTTCGTCTCCTTGAGCTTTGCGACCCTGGCGTAGTGACGCCCCTCAAGGATAGCACGCTTTGCCGTACGGTAGTCCTCACCCGCGGACTTCATACGCTGATGAATCTTGGCCAGGCCCTCCTCCTCCATGATAATGGCACCATTCTTCTTCAGGCGGTCCAGCAAGTAGTTGACCAGGGACTCTGGGTTCTGCTTAGACCCAGCAGGCACGCTGTTCTGCAGGCAGCCTCGCAGAGCAGCCCGCGTAAGGCCAGATGTCCCAGCCTCCTTCAGGCGGCCCATGAGAATGTCCTCCGCATTCTTGCATGCCCCCTGCTTCGTGGTCGAATCGTGCTTGTAAACAAAGGTGCTGGGCATTTTGAGCGATTGAGTTTCTTTGACTCGGGCTTAAAAACCCATTTGCTGTGAATTCCGATTTCAATTTTTCTCAATCACGGTACTTACACGTAACTGAAAAAATAAATAAATCACGGAAACTCAAGCTTATTGAAGGTCTCAAATTTCCTTTTTGCCCCTAACGTAAATCCCGTAACTAAGTCATTCTGTATAGCATCCACAAGACGCCTGGCTCGAGCCACAGACGGATGAAGCGGGCCGAGCCTTATTGAGGCATCGTCAACCTTAGAGACATCAAAGGGCACCTTTGTAAACAGGAAATGCCTGTGCACACTGTCTTGCCAGTCCTTCATCATATTTACCCAAGAGCCAACCATATTTGGCGGACAGACATAATCGAACAGGAGGCAATGTGTAATACCTGTCAGCTCCCGAAACGGTAGCTCAGTGAGAAGCCCGTCAAGCTCAGCATCTAGCTTAATCTGGCTATTACTTGAAGAAATCTCCCTCATCTTATCAATTAAGCGGCGTTTGAATTCCGCCTCTTTTGCATCGTCAATCCCATAAACGCGACCAGTAATAAAACTTAGCGAAGAGATACCGGCAAAGTACCCCTGCTGTAGCCATCCCTCAAACTGTTCTGGTGATACAACATTATCGGACCACTCAAACATATTGGTTGCTACACCACCATCCATAAGCACGTTCTGTGCATTCGATGGGGTTAGGTGTGGGCAATGCCCTCCGTGCCCGTCAATGAAGCTGAATCGCCCCGCAAACAGCTTTGTGAATAGTGCCATTTGTTCAAAACTCTTAGCGTCAATAAAGCAAATCAGCTTATTGGGGCAATTAGCAAGTAAATACTCAATGTTTGTTCGCAGCGAACCACGGTCGTCCCAGGGCATACAGAAGAACACATCATATGTAGCAAATAGCTGGACATTAGGAATGCCACCGTGATTCATGTCACCCGCTCCCATCATTAGCCGCAACCCATGTCCAACCCACGCAGGCAGCGTAGGACTTCCGGCGTGGAAATTTAGGATTTGGGGATTAGGCAGCAGGTCGCTAATCGTTCGTTGAATGACCTCCATGGTTTTTATTTAGATTTTCTAAATTCTCAATAGTTCAATTTTTTTTATTCCCGGTCTGCGTTAAAAAAAATCACAACATAGAATATAAATGCCTGCCCGTGCCTCTACCCTTGCCAAGCGCGCCGCTGCCCACCGCCCCCACACCCGTTCCATGAGTGCTGCCACCAAGACCAAGCGTGTGGCAGCCGCTGCCAAGGCCCGCATGGCCCGCGGCAAGAAGCTCAACACCGTGAAGGAGAACAACGGCTCCAAGAGCAGCAAGTCCAAGGGCGGCTTCTTCTCCTGGTAAGACTTTTTATATATATTTATAATACAAGTATTTCAATTGTATTGTAAAGTTTATTGCCGACTAATACAACAAATAAAATAGATAAATCGTATGTATAACGGTTTTTCCCTTTTTTTTTCTCCTTGCGTCGGCTTGTCAACAGGTATTTTTATCCGAAGTTCTGTTTCAGACATGGTTAATTAGACTATTCTATGCCAGAAAATCAATTTTTTAAACCGGAGGACTTGGGTCCCGTGCTGTTTGGCCTGGCGTTGAATAATGGTGTGCCGAACCAGCCTGCTCTTCGCTACTAAATAGCTGCGGTGTTGTTCCATCCGCCATTTGAGTGCGACCACGTTGAGTGACATAGTTTCCACCAAGACTAGTAGTCCGATAATATAGGTCGTTCATGGCACCAAATCGTATACGTCTTGCCGCTGCCTCCTGAGTCTGCTCAAGAGTCTCGGTCAGCTGAGCCTTCATATGAACCACAAACTCATTTGTTGCTACAGAAGAATCTTCAATCATCTTTAGGGCCTTCTTAAGTGAGTCGACCGCTAAGGGGAGCTGATTTGTTTTCATATAGTCAGCAACAGTTACCATTGTCTTAGCAATCATACAACGAAGACTCTGCTCCTCAATAATATCAAGAGGCAGCGACGCATCTGGTGTAACAACAATCGGTGCCATATTGTCGCAGGTCAGACTAATTTCACTGGAATCTGTATTTGGCACCGAGAACATAACCCATACGGGCTTATCTGCGATTAATGAACCAAGAGCGAAGGGCGAACTATTATTACTGAGTGTCTCAAGACAGGTCCAAGACGCAGGGTAGTTCAGCATTGCCTTTGCAGCGACCTCGGTTCTCAGACCACCGTAGAGGTCGCCGAGTGTAATCGGCAGGGAAATCTCAGACTTAATAAACGTGTAATTAGCACGACTTTGCTCTGCCAGACGCTTCAGTAGGTCAGCGTTATGGTCGGTGCCGTAACCAAGTGTGTAGGTTGGAACACCCATGAAATACGTCTCAATAATAGTGTTTAGACCACTGAACGTGGTAATGCCCTCATTAATATGGCCGTCTGTCAAGACAACAATCGCATCAGGTGGGGGCCTATTCTTGTAAAGATTTCCTAGCATAAAGATACCGGATTCAAGGTTAGTGCCACCATTCGCAGTCAAATTATTAATAGCGTTATTAGCCTGAATCTTTGACTCATCGTCCTTGATAGTGTGTTGCATAAGAGCAACGGCCGCAGTTTGGGAAAAGCTAATAATGGTAATCTTATCATCGGGCTTGAGCATATCAACAACAACACTTAGTGTGTGTTTGACAGAATCTAGGCGGTCGCCTTCCATTGACCCACTAGTATCAATGGCAAATGCAACCTCTGTTGCCTTTACAGACCTGCTTGGATCGGACTGTGGATTAACCCTTACTCCAAGAACACCTGGCACATTGTTGTTGGGCTGCTTAAGAAATGTGGCGTTAAGCGAAATCGGCATATTTTTTTACAAAAAATTAACGTGCCGACCATCTTCAATTTTTATAGCTTGTAAGAAGTGATTACTGCTACTTTGGCATCAATCGTTTCCACAGACCAAGTATCCCATTGTTCAATATTAATAGTTTCACCATAAAGAACACTTTGAAACGCCGCTTTAGTTTTGTGAGGCGGGCATTTGAACACAATCCATGTATCGCCATCATAAGGAATCTTCTTGATAATATCCAATGCCCAATGATCATTAGATTCAGTAAAAGAGCTCATGAACTTATAGTCACCTGTCTCTTTATTATATATTACATATCCAATAACACTGTTACCAGGATAACTATTCAACTCTTTCTGGAGTTCACTATCTAGCGTATAGGGTAAAATTGTAAATCTGATTTCATTGTAATTTGCTAGTAGCGTAGCCATCTTTATATTTACTATATTGTGAGCATTTAAGTGTTTTCACAAAAAAAAATACTTTGTTTTAACCGTAAAGATCCTCAATATCGCTCTCAGGCAGTGGAGGCCTTGATTGGATTGTTTGGCTCATTGGGCAGAAAGTCAGAGGCACACATTTAATCGAATCGTCAGTCATTGTCCTCTCAGAAAGCATGGCACAAAGCCTAGAAACTGCCGGTGGTATTAGACGAGCCTCAGATGCCTCTACTGCCTCCACTGCCTCCACTGCCTCCACTACTGCAGTGGAGGCAGTAGAGCCCATCCGTGCCCTGCTTAGCCCCATAAAGATTTGATGGAGCTTATCGGCAGGCACATCCTTCATTAACGCGGCCTTTCGCAGCATCGCGTCACAAAGCATGCTATAGCCGATTTCACAGCAGTTGCCATTACAGCCCAGGGTCCCACAGCCAAATACAGTTGAGTCTGCCTTAATATTTGCTTCACAAAGCAGCATATCAGGATATTGTAGGTGTCGCCCTGATAAGATGAGTTTAAGACGGCTTGCCCCGGAAAAGCCGAGTACAGCAGCCGCCTTTTGTGCAAGGTCTCCAACAGTCTCGTTCGCAAGGTCAACAGAAACAGGAATCATCTTCTTTGTTAGGCCAACACTGCAAACATTCACGTCAACAATGTTTGCGGGCCTAGACCCAAGAACCCTGAAGATATATGCGTCAAGTCTTGCCACAAGTTCCCTGTTTCCCTGAACACTATTTCGGTACTGCAGAAGCTCCAAATCGAGGGACTTCTGGAGTTCAGACTCAGGCCTATTTATTAGAGCGTGTATGCGTCCGTCAAGCCCGTTGAGCTCTCCAAACGACGCCCCCTCCTTCTTGCGGTCATTGCGATACTTAATAAGGTGCTCCATTCGTGTGTTTTTCATAATTACAAACAACACAGGATGTTCAATTTTTTTTAAAAAAAAAAAAAAAAAAATTAATAAA
>Ga0214923_10005636_pt1 | contig 14457 bp, 11 predicted proteins | sample LL1510_MetaG_FD_177993 | JGI IMG/M metagenome (GOLD analysis project Ga0214923, IMG submission 177993) | Freshwater microbial communities from Lake Lanier, Atlanta, Georgia, United States - LL-1510 | ecosystem: Environmental > Aquatic > Freshwater > Lake | place: USA: Georgia | collected... | reverse complement strand
TGATGCGATTGCCTCCTGTGTTAGCGCTGAGCAATTAAATGCTAATTTTATTGTGCCAAGTGTTTTTGATTTAAATGTGGTGCAAAAGGTGGCAGCTGCGGTTAAGAAAAACGCTTAATTGAAAACATTTTATTAATGTATAACTTTGCTGCAACCTTTGATACCCAGTTATCACCAGTAGCACCCTTTTTGTTTTACCTAGTAATTGGCGTAATTATTTTTGTTGAAACTGGTTTGTTAATTGGATTTTTCTTACCTGGCGATTCTTTGCTATTTAGCGCAGGACTAGTGGCTGCTGCTAGAGATGATGTAAATATTGTTATCTTAATTTGCGTTGTATTCTTAGCTGCTTTTATTGGAGATCAGGTTGGTTATGTAATTGGCAGAAAGCTTGGCCGGCCATATTTGCAGCGGCGTAATACTCCAAGAATGATGCGAATGCTGGAAAGATCAGAAAAGTTTTATGAAAGATATGGCTGGTGGTCTGTGGTAATTGCTAGATATATTCCTTGGGTTAGAACCTTTGTGCCAGCTATTGCTGGAACTGTAAAGATGAATTACTACAAGTTCTTATCCGCAAATATTTTGGGAGCACTACTTTGGGGAGTTGGCATAACTCTTGCTGGTTTTTACTCTGGCTCTATCGAGTGGGTAGAGGATGTTTCCTATTTTTTGGCAATATTTTTCATTCTTAGCGGATTAATAACTGCTTTTTTAAGGAATAAAACATAGTGAAATTTAACTCTATATCCCTCTTAACGACAGATAATCATAAAATTTAGTAAGCTCGAATCCAATCATTAAAACTTTTTTGGTTTAAATAGAGATACATCAGTCATACAAATAATTAAATTGATGTACAATCTATTCTATGTGTGGGATAGCAGGTGGTATAGGTGGCAATACTAGAAATTTCCTAGAACACAATTTACATTTGTTAAAAAAACGAGGACCTGATAATCAGGGCTCTATAAGATTGAAAAATGGTTTAACTTTGGGTGCTACTCGTTTAGCAATGACTGACCCACACCCGCGAAGTAATCAGCCCATGACAGACAGGAATAGTAATGCGATTGTATTCAATGGTGAAATTTATAATTTTGAAGAAATTAAAAAAAAGTTAACTTTAAAAAGCGTAAATTTTTCAACAAAATCAGACACTGAAGTAATCTTGAACTCTTTAGTTTACGATGGTATCGAATCCATTAAGTATATGGAGGGGATGTTTGCTTTTGGATTTTATGACAATAGAGTAAATAATTTAATACTTGGGAGGGATTATTTGGGGAAAAAACCACTTTTTTATTCGAAAGGTAAAGATTTTCTTATTTTTTCCTCGCAAATGAATGTGCTAAAAAATTATTTAGAAAACTTAACTATTTGCAATGAAAGTTTGAGTACTTATTTGAGATTGGGCTACCTTGTCAATCCATTAACCATGTATCAGGAAATAAAATCTGTGCAACCAGGAGAAATAATTGAATTTGACTTAAGTTCACTAAATATTGTTAGACAAAGTAAGTATGTACCTTATGTGATCACCAATCCCCGAAATATAAGTATTTCAGAAGCACTTGAAAAATCAATAAAGGAAAGAGTTATAGGACACAGTAAATTTGCTCTTTCTTTATCCGGGGGTATAGACTCTACAATTATTGCTTTACAAGCCAAGAAGTTTGGGCTGAATTTTCAAGCTTATTCAATGGCATGGGGCACGACTGACAAGGCTCGATATAACGAAGATTCTTTAAAGGCTCAAGCAACTGCAAAGCGAATGGATTTCCCATTTCAATTAGTTGAAATGGAGGATACAAAAAACTTATCTAGTCAAATTTCTAAATTTGTGGCTGCGATGGGTGAGCCTAATTCAAATCCAAGTGGTGTTTCTATGCTACAGCTCTATTCAAGAATTGCGCAAGATGGGAATAGGCTAGTTTTAACAGGAGATGGTGCTGATGAAGTTTTTGCAGGATATAATCGGTACAGCAAGATCGAAAAAACTGAGAAATTTCCAAATTTCGAAAATGAATTTACATTAAAAATTTTAAATTCTTTTTTATGTGAGAGTAAATTTATCTCGAATTTTCTCTATGCCATGCAACCAAAATTTAGTATCAACTCTTGGTATCGGTGGCACCAAGTTATTTCGAAGAGGTATTTGAGTAGATTTTTTGAGGAGTATGTCGAAGATAACTTTGTAATTGACAATCAGGATATACTTAATGTAATGAAAACGAATAAGGTCTCAAACATTATGTATAAAGATCTAAAATTTTGGCTTGCGATGGAATCTAACGTCAAACTTGATAGAGTTTCAATGAATTATTCAATTGAAGCTAGGAGCCCATTTCTTTCTGAAACCTTAATAGGTGTTGGTCTCAGGGATATGTCCACTAGTGGGTTTAAAATTTTGAATAAAATCAATTTAGTTAGGAACTATCCAGAAATAGCACGGAATAATTTCAATCAAATAAAAATGGGTTTTGTTAGCCCTCTAGGCTTTTGGCTTCGCAATAATTCAGACTTGATAGTCGAAAGCATCAATTACATAAAGAAGAATTTCAATTTCAATGAGAGAGAACTGGATCGCTTGGTCAGTTCTCCAGCTAAACATGACTACTCAAACTTTAGATTTTTATGGAGTTTAATCATTTTGGCGAAGTGGCATGAATCAGAAAAAAGTTAGAATTTTGTATATTAGGCCGTATTCTGAAAAAAACTACGGAGCCGAAGAACAGGATTTGGAAGCAGGTATAGAAATTATTCGGGGTTTTCCCAATTTGTTGTTATTTGAGATAAAAGTCGATCTAAAACAAAAAAAATTATTTTTTTCGGATAACACTTTACTCTTGGATCAAAATCTGGGTTTCCAAGACAGAATAAGGTATCTGCTTCTAAGGTACCTAACTCTTGACCATGCAATGACTCAAGCATATTCTTTCAAAAATTACAAACAAATCATACAGCGTATCAAAGCACTTGAAATTGATATTGTGATGACTAATACTACAAGTACAGTTCTATTTGGTGCTCAACCGTACGCAAAGCACTTTTTTAGAAGTGTTAGTTTTGAACCAATATATAATCTAAAAACAATTAAGAGTAGATTTAAATCAAGTATTCATTTCTTGACAAAATTCCTATCAATTCATAATGAGCTCAGATCTGACCTTATCTTGACCATAAGTCCTAGAGATCAAAAATATTATAATATGATGACTTTATTTTCCAAAAGGAATAAGATAATGGTTCTCCCTTTAAGACAGTTCTACAAAAAACCATTGCTAAATACACTCAATAAGTTTCCAAAAAATATTGAATTAGGGTTTCTGGGATCAACTTATAATGTTCTTCACAATAGAAAATCTTTAGAATTTATCTTAGAAGGTATCCCTCAGAGTGTCTTGAAAGACAATGATATATATTTAAATATTTATGGCAGAAAAATTCCTGAACTCAATGTGCCAAGTAACGTGATAATCCACAATTGGATTGAAAGCATCGATGAAGTATATCAGAATAATCATTGCTTCTTAGTTCCTTATTTTTTATCTTCTGGCATGCAGTCAAAAGTTTTTGAGCCCTTAATCAGAGGGAGAATTCTAATTTGCGACACTAGAGTACTTTCAGATTATCCGTTTCAAGAATTCAAGCATTTTATCCCAGCTAGAACAAAAAAAGAATTTTGTGAAGCCATTCTATGGGTAAATGAAAATTACAAGGCTGCAGCTGAAATCGCACGCAATGGAGAAAAATTTGCAAATGAAATAATCGGACGGGAATTAATCCTACGCAAAACTAAAGCAATTTTTGAGGAAGTCATAGACTAGATTACGGCAAATTTATAACTCCTATTTCGAAATCTTTTTCGGATTTGTCTGAAATTGTACTAAAACAGAATCAAATTGATTTTCATGATATATTGTGTTGGTAAATTTAATCAGACATCGATAAATATTTTGGAGAAAATGTATTGGAAATCTCTTTTATTTTAGTATCAAGGTTTCCGACCAGTAAAGCATATGGAGTTACCACAGAGTACTCTGCTAGAGCTTTAAAACAATTAGGACATATTAGTCGCATAGTTACAAATAAGTTTGACGGTAATCTAAGGTCGAATATTGATATAGTGGAAATTGGTTCTAGAATTTCAAAAGTAATCTTGTCAAATCGAATTAAGAAGTTTCAATTCTTTAGATTTAGTTTGTTTTGTATAATTTACGTAATTTTGGTTCGAAAGAAATTTAGAAACAAGACCCAACTGTTTTGGACTAGAGATATCTTTTTAAGTACTTTGCTATCACTTAAATCTAAGCACATTATTGTTTGTGAAATTCATAATATGCCAACGATCTTTGAATATTGGTTGCTTAAGGTACTTGTAAAAAAGAGGAATATTGTTATTGCACCAATATCAAATTTTCTGGATGGTATGATCAGTTTTAATATTAAGAATACTGTCCTTGCTCCAATGGCAATAAATTCTGATGAACTTTTATCTCCTTTGGAAAAGATAACTAAGTTTAATGAAATAATATACCTAGGAAATCATGAGAGTCTTGGTGTGACAATAGATTGTAACCTCTTGAATTATTCTGCAAAAGCAATACTAAATTTTCGTCCTGATTGGAAGTTTACGTTTATTGGAATCTCAGAAAAAAATTTCGCTAAGCATATTGATAGTCCCATTTCTGCCAATATTGTATTTATTGACAGACTTGATAGGGAACTAGTTTTTCACAAAATTTCTAAGGGTAAGATTGGGCTAGTTGTGTATCCTGATGATGGACTACATCAGTTTCCGATCAAGGTCGTCGAGTATGCGGCGGCAGGGCTTGCAATAATTGCTAGCAACACGAAAGCTCATCGAAATGTACTCAATTCCAATAATGCGATATTTTTTCACTATGGTTCTGTAGATTCTCTTGTCAGTTCAATAATGTTTTTAATTGATAATCCAGTCTATTCTGAGTATATTTCAATGAATGCACTGAAATGGGCGTCAAATTTAACTTATACTAAGCGAGTAAAAAATATCCTTTTTTATGTTGAATCTAATCTAATCAAGTGAAGGCATACCCATTCTTTTATTTCAGGAGTCTGTGGATACTAAAATATTATTATCAGTGGCGTGGATTCAAGATACTTGTTTTAAACTGAATAACTGGCTCTCAAACCGTGCGTAATTTATTCTGGCCCTGCTCTAAAATCAATTAATTAGATTCCTCTAATACTTCTGTAGGTTTAAGTTAGATTTTTTACAGACTGCGTTAGAGTAAACCAAATCTGCAGTTAAGTGACAATAATGTCTAAGTTCTCGTCAATACATATGTACTTCGCTCAATTTTTTGTACCTTAAATTCTGAGTGGTACATTCCAAAGAATGGACTCACCTTCTGTACCAACATTTTAAAGAACTTAGTTCTTAATGCTGGTCGTTTTAATCTATCGTACTTGTACAAATTACTTCTTTTCAAAAAAGTAAAAGTTCGATAGATAATTAATTGATGAAATGGGGCTTTTTTTAGCTTTATATAAGATTTCTTGTCAAAAATTGTATGATTCAATGCCTTCAAGTGATTGCTGAATTCCGAGTAAAAATTGATTTCAGAATTACTGATCACAAAATTTGAAACTTGAACGCTTGGTTCTGTATCCAGATCCAACAAAGTCGAGCATTTAGAGTTTGGAGCCAGCGGTATGCTTATCGCTGAGCTAACGAGGTGTTCATAATCTTTGTGTAAAACGCTTGATTGATTTTCTAAGAACGGTCGAATAAAAATAGTTTTCTTATCATTTATAATTGATTCAATTGCTACTGTACTTCCCATATGTAGAACAGCTCTAGCTGCAATAATCAATGGTGTTATATCTAGATTCTGTTCGATAAATATCCTTTCAGGGTTAATGAGTTGCAATTGATTTTCAATTTCAGAATCTCTTGTGAAGTAAGGCCGAAGCACAATATTAAATTTGGTTTCTTTTAATAAATCGTTTATGAGCACATGCATTTGATTTATCATCTGCTCTTCCATTAAAGCTTCTTTTGCAGATTGTTCTAATACTTGATCTATTGAATTACCCCTGTAAATTCTATTCAATCTACCGATTGAAGTTGCAAAACTTAAGTGAGATTTTGAATGAAACGAAGTTGCAATTAAAACATAATTTCTATACTTTGGCTCAACAACTTTTGTTATTTCTTTAGCCCAAATGTTTTTTCCAACTTCACCCCAAACGGCAGACCTCGGGGTACCAATACATTTGAACTTAGTAGAATTATCATGTAGTTGGCGCAATACAGCATACTCATTCTTTCCCCAACATAACCACATATCAAATTTTTCAAACCCATTTTGTTGATTTCTTAAGTACAACTGTTTTTTATAATCTACATAATCAAGGGCTCCTTCGTCTTCGTATCCTATAAGTATAAAATTTCTATCCTTTAAACTCTGTAAATCTTCTGCATCATTGATGGAGTTTGCGTGATTGTGAATATACACGTCCCCACTCTTACCGTTGAGCATTGCAGTTCTTCTCACATACCATTTATGGCCGATAACAACTGTCGCGCCTTGAATCGATAAATAAATTGCTAAGGTTGCTTTTGCAATAAATTCTCGTCTAAAATATTCGACAGGAATATATATGATGTTTGTCATTTTGAATTATTAGACAAATTTCTACGTTCAAAAATATTTAGATCACTCATGTACACTTACCTTTCGGAGATTTAAGATTACCAGATAATCAAGCAAAAACCACTACAAAAGCTTAATTTGATAATCAAATTGACGGAGTATCCGCAATTCTATTTTAAAGTATGAAAGCCTTTTGCATGCACTTGAAAAGTTTAAATATGTTTTACGCACACAGAAAAGGGATTAAGATATCAGTTTATATAAAGAAGCCTCTTATTTTGTGTATATGAGAAACCACTTTGTGGAATTTCCAATCACTTATATTGAGCTGCAGAAATATTTTGAATTTGTAGTAATTTCAATAGTCTATCATGTTCGACATAAAGTTATTGTAACTTTTGGAGCACCGAAGTACTTATTCCCGCCCATTTTATAGGCTTAATTACAAATTATTTATCAAACAAAAACTGCTAATTTGAACTTCTTCTGTACTGATTGAATACCAAAAGTACTTGGTATCCTTTTCTTTAACTAATTTTGCTAGAAACAATACTGTTACTATTGAGTAGCTCTTGAAGTCTTAAACAATTTTTTCCTGTTAAAGTATTCTCAAAAAAATTGAAGGTATCAATATGTATTTGTACGATTTCCTATCCGCTCTCTTCAAAAGATTTTCAAATAATAAACTGTTGATAAGTCGATCCTAATACGTCATTTTATTCTTGTTTGTATAAACATGAATTGGATCAGAGATTACCATACGATTCAAATTACAAATTTATTTTTCATTCTTTACTATGATTTAAAGGACTTTCAACGTAAGTAAGAGCTTATTGAAAATTGCAGGATTTTTTTCCTTAAACAATTATTTGGTTAATGAATATATTTACTATAAATAATGTTTATACTAATTAAAATTTGATTATCTTTCAATTCTTAAAATCGTAAATTTCCTATTTTAAGATAAATTCTCTTTAGTACTGAAACTTGATAATTCTAACTTGACTTCAACTATCTGGCCACAAGTAAACGATTACTCGAGAATTTTGCTTATAGATATTAATGGATAGTTTACAATTAAGATTGTGGTCGCAATCCGTTCCTAATTGTAATCCACCCATTTCTAAAGTATATTCACATATGGCTAGAAAGGAGTATATTGAATGTTGCATTCAGACTTTGGCGTGATTATTGAAGCCCGAATGAATTCATCTAGACTGCCTGGAAAAGTCTTATACGATTTTGGTGGTATAAAGAGTTTAGAACTTATGATTAGAAGGATTGGACTAGTTTTTCCGGTTAATTCTATATTGGTTGCAACTACTGAATCTGTAAACGATGATGCTTTGGTTAAATTTTTACAAAAAAACTCCATTAATGTGTTTCGCGGATCAGAACATGACGTGATGGATAGAGTATTGAAAGCAGCGAAACAATTAGATAAGAACTATATTGTATCTTTAACCGGAGATTGTCCACTAATCGACTCTAGAATTATTGAGTCAATGATTCGACGTTTTAATTCTGCCGGATTGGAATATATGTCAAACTTTTCTCCTCCTTCATACCCCGATGGAATGGAAGTTCAAATCTTCTCGAACGGGTGTCTAGAAAAGATTGAAAATTTAAGTAGAAGTGATCATGAATGTGAGCATGTTGGATTAGTGGTTAGAAATAACTCAGACTTTTTTCGAAGTGAAAATTATTTTGCACCTGAGGCTGAAACTTGGCCTAATTTGGGTCTAACGCTAGATGAAGAAGCGGATGCCATACTTATACGACAAGTATTGGATTATTTTTACCCTAAACTAGATTTTTCTTGCGCCTCAATTATCAAATTCTTAAAAAAGAATCCTGATTTAACTTTTCTCAACTCTAATGTTGAAAGAAGGTATTCATAATGAAATTTAATAAATTTGATTGGTTTGACAGTTCTGAGTTGAATGCAGTTAAAAGAGTTATGAAGTCTAAGAAATTGTCTGAGTTTTATGGTAATTGGGGGGAAAAGTTCGAGGGGGGAATCGAAGTTAAAAGTTTTGAAAGTGAATGTGAGGAATATTTTCAAGTGAAACATGCGATTACTTTTAACTCGCTAGCTTCTGGTCTATCGGCCTCAATTGGAGCATTGGGAATTAGTCCAGGAGATGAAGTAATTCTTCCCCCCTGGACTATGTCCGCAACCGCGGCTTCAATACTGCACTGGGGTGGTATACCAATATTTGCTGACATAAATCCAGATACTTACTGTATTGAACCAACGTCGGTTGAAGCAAATATTACAACCAAAACTAAGGCCATTATTGCTGTCGACATTTTTGGGCAGTCAGCAAATGTTGAGTCACTTCAACTTTTAGCTAGGAAATTTAACTTGAAACTAATTTCTGATAGCGCTCAGTCAATAGGTGCAAGACGAAATGGAGCTTTTACGGGTACAAAAGCTGACATTGGTGGTATTAGTCTAAATTATCATAAGCATATTCACTCTGGTGAGGGTGCTGTCATGTTCACTAATGATAGTGATTTAGCTTTAAGGTTAAAATTGATTCGCAATCATGCTGAATCTGTCGTTGCAGACATTCCATTTAAAGTTGATTTCACTAATATGGTTGGACATAACTATAGGATGTCAGAATTACACGCTTCAATCGGACGTGTCCAATTAAAAAAATTAAATTCAATACTCATTAAGAGGAAAAAGGAAGCTGACTTACTTAGAGATAAGTTAAAAAATATCGACCAATTAGTTATGCCATTTGTAGATTTTGGAAATGAGCATGTCTACTATATTTTTGCTATGCAGATTGCAAAATCTAGAGTATCAGTTTCTAAGCAAGTTTTAGTAAACGAGCTAGTAGAGTTAGGAGTTCCGGGTTTATCGACCAAATACGTAAACTTACATCTCTTACCGGTGTTTCAGAAGAAAATTGCTTTAGGAAGTAGTGGATTTCCTTGGTCTTTTGAAGGCGCAAGGAAAGGAATAACCTATGAAAAAGGGATTTGCCCTGTTGCTGAGAGGTTACAAGATGATACTTTTTTGTCATTTTATATTAATGATTTTTCACTTAGTAAAAAAAATATTGATTTTATCTATTCAGCCTTTAGGAAAACTTTTGATAAGTACTCACTCTAAGGATTCCTGATCTTTTTGCAGCTTTAACTTCTCTCATCTTAAATTTGAGGTAAGAATTTTACCTTTTCGAGTTTATGTTACTTTATTGCAGAATTCAAATTCTCGATCATGAAATGTGTTAAGATATAACTATCTAATTCACTATATTCTACATCTCCTAAATTTAGATTCCTAAAAACTTCAGAGTAAAGTATATTCATCGGATTTTTTAAAAGCCTAAAGGTGTTTTCAGCATGTTGTGGGAATTGTTTCCAACCGAAGTAATTATTGCTTGAACTGGTATAAATCTTTGAAAAACCATCCATCAACCAAATCACTTGGTCCTCCATTATGAACTGAATTTCTCCAAAAGATTCTACATCTCTATCTAGAATGGTTAAGGCAAGTGTTAAATTCTCGTACTGAGCATTGAAATACTTTATATCATTCGTGCTATAACTTCTAAAAATTAATTTACTAAATCTTTTATCAATTTTTAATAGTAAATTGAATAAATGCCAAGTAGAACTATTTGACCTATCTGAAATTGTTATCCCTACAAATAATTGTTTATCACTTTGAAGATAGTGTTTTACACTTAATAGCAACCGAGACTCCGAAAACGAAATACTCCTAGGATAATTAACAATACAGCGTACTCCGCTATTAAAGATCAAATCTCTCATTTTAATTGCCTGTTCCATAGAATTTCCAAATGGTTTTTCGCAAACCAACATTTTAGGGCTGCAATTTTTTAGTATTCTTGTCACTAGCTCAAAATGAGTTTCGGGTGGCGTGGCTATGACAATGACTTCCGGATTCAATTCTGTGTAGTTTGAATTTAACAAATTAGAAAATTCTGGTCTTTGAGATATATAAGTTTGTTTATGGGGATCAGAATCCCAAATTCCAACTAATCTAAATCGTTTATCAGCCTTTAAGTGACCTAAATGGGTATATTCACTAAGTGCGCTAAATGATCCATTTATTCCCGCTGCGCCAATTCTGCCAAGTCCAAGCAAGTAAGTTGTATACATTAATAAATTAAGTCTCTAAACTCTCTTATGTTTTCATGTGGAAGAGAACAATACCTAGAATCGATTGGAAATATCGTAAATGTTTCTTTCTTGGCCTTAATAGCCCAAGTTAACATTATTGATTCCATTCCCACAACATATCTAGACTCAACTATATCTTGAAGTGGATCGATATTTTCAGAGATCTCAGCAGTAAAATCATGAAAAGCAAGCATTTTGATATAAAATTGCTTATCTTCTGAGGGATGAACTCTAAGCCTAACAGGCAATTTTAATTTAAGTGAACGATATTGATTTATAAACTTTTGAAAAGCTTCAGCCTCTGACACAATTTTCTCGCTATTTAAGTTAGGTAACTGGCCGATATTACTAATTGGTTCTGTAATGTAAAGCAATACATCTTTTTCTGAATCAATTTTTAAATACTTTAACATATCTTTTTCAATGGGATCGGGTATTAATTCTAAGTAAATTTCAATTCCTTTAAACTCTAAACTTGCTATGTTGAATGCATCCATATCAGTTAACCATAGAGTATTAGGCAAAACTAGGATACCGTTTCTCATGAATCTTCTTTTATAATTTACATAGTGATCCAACAAAGTTACGCTTTTTATTTTCATTTTTTTTGCTAATCTTATCCCTCTAAGTTCATGATCAGTCTGCCATCCTGATCCCGTCAAAATTAACTGACAATTTCTTAACTTAGATTCTTCTAAATCGTTGATTGAAATAGAATTAACCTTATGGTTGACTAACTCTCTCTTAAATATTTCTACCGCAGGACCGTCCAAAACATATATAGCATTTATGTCTTCTTCTATCTGATTAATTAATTTAGAAATATATAACGCACCACCAGCATCGTGGCAGACAACTCCAAATTGATTCAATTTAAGATCACTTAACCTCACATTCATCAACTCATTATATGTCAATTTTGAAAATTTTATGGCATACTAAATATTTGAAGTTGTATTATTTTGGAGCGTTGAAAGTTCAATTGCTTATGCATTTTAGGTAAATAATCCAATTAGATAATAATTTAACTTTTTTTGTGAATTAAAACTTAAGTAGTGAGTGCGCCCGCAGGGATTCGAACCCCGAACCTTCTGATCCGTAGTCAGATGCTCTATCCGTTGAGCTACGGGCGCAGAGTAAAGCGTTGGAAAGTCTAGCGATTTATCAGGATGTGCCCAAACTTATTAACCGCTTCCAATCAACCTCTTTTATGCGAGGCTTTCCGGCTAACTCTCCTGAAATTACTTCCGTGGCGTTAATTTTTTCCCATCCCACCTGATTAATTACCTGATGGCCTGATTTTAATAATCCTTCAATTCCAGTAGAGTTTTTTGGCTCTTTTAGATTATCAATAATTAAATCCACAACATCAGATGAATCACTTTTGTTTGTGCCAATTACACCTACTGGTCCACGTTTAGCCCAGCCAGTCACATAGATATTGTGCTCAACATGTCCTGCAATATTAGCTATTCGACCATTTTCAATCTTGACCCCAGGGTACTCAACTGCGTCATATCCAATTGCAGTTACTACCAAACCAGTTTTGATTGAGAAAGTTTTATCAGTTCCAATCACTTTTCCATCTTTAACCTCATTGATGGTAAAAATTACCTCCTCCACCTTGTCAATTCCTTTAATCTCTTTAGGGGCTGCTAAAAACTTTATTTCAAGCTTTCGCTCGACACCTTTTTTATCATGCTTTGCAATTAATTGCATAGCTTCGAGATTATTATTTAAATCTTTCTCTACCTCACCCATCTGATCAACTCGAAGTGATGCTTGGTGAATTTGATCAGCATCGATATAAACATCGGTATTTTCTAATTTGGGTAGATCACGTAGTTCGGGTGCGGTAAAGGCGGCATGCTCTGGCCCACGCCGACCACAAATAATTACCTTTTTTACCTTGCTAGCCTTAAAAACATCTAATGCATGTTGAGCAGTGTCGGTTGGATCTAACTCGGTTGGATCAATAGCAAGCATTCTGGCAATATCCATTGCCACATTTCCTGCTCCAATTACAACAGCAGTATCAGTATTTAAATCTACAGCGACATTTGTAAAATCTGGGTGAGAGTTATACCAAGGGACAAAATCAGCAGCTGAGATGCAATTTTTTAAATTCTCACCTATTATTCCTAACTTACGACCAGTTGCAGAGCCAGTTGCTAGAACTACTGCATCATATGCCTCGCGCAGATCCTTTAAGGAAATATCCTTGCCTAACTCAACATTGGCAAATAATCTAAAGTGATCCTCTTTTGCAATCTTTTCAAAAACTTTAGAGACAGTTTTAATCTTGGGATGATCTGGTGCCACACCACTTCTAACTAATCCCCATGGGGTAGGAAGGCGTTCGATCATATCGATGGCAAATGTGAGCTCTTTATCTTGTGCCTTTTGAAATGCTTGGGCAGTGAAGTAACCAGCAGGGCCTGCACCGATTATCGCAATTTTATAAGTTAGTTTAGTCAATTAAGGCTCCGATCTTAAACTGCGTGTTAATTTCCAAAATTATGTTATTGCAATTTATGGTTTGTATATAAGGTGTGGCAACCAGGACTATTGAAAAGATGTAATTAGAAGTTAATCTGAATATTCCAAATTGACCAGGAATGTAATGGAAATCACGATTAGGCAACACTAGATAGAGAAACTTTCAAGTATTTTTTAACTGAAAAATTTAAACAAAAGTAAACAAAAATTAGTAATTTTTTGTAATATTCTAATTTGAATGGAAAGAAACTTTTAATAAAGTTAATCTTTATATAATTCAAAATTTTTTTCATTAATAAATTTTGAACTTCAAAGCTCATTTCATTTCTATAGAATAAGTAAAATTCTATATACCCATTTAGTTGCGACTGTATATCTGTCAATCTTTCGAAGTTATGGTTACGATTATATGCACGTGCTTTTACAATGATTTTGTATCTTAAATTCAATTTAAGTAGCTCAATAACAATCGATTTATCCTGTGATACTGTTAAACCTTCAGCAAATCCTTTCATTCTAATAAATTTGACTTTCTTAACGACTAAATTACTACCAGTAATGCCAGGGTTGAATAAGAAAAGATCCTTGTATTTAAACGGTCTAGTTAACTGTTTTATAATTTTATTACTTTCTAACTCAAATAGGGTTCCAATTAGAAATTCATACTCTCCTTCACATATCTCGTTGAAAATTTCTTCTAAATACTCTTTATCCCATAAATCATCATCGTCAAGGAAGGCAAGCCACTCACCAATTGCTTCCATTGCACCCTTATTTCTTGCCTGGGAAGCATTTAAATTCACTTCAGTTGGAATAATTCTTAAATTTAATTTTTGAGTCCACTTAGGGAGAGATATTTTTGTGTTTCTTGCCTTTACAATAATTATTTCATAATTTTGAAAAGTTTGTTGACTTACGGATAAAATTGCTTCCAGCAAAAGTTTATATCTATCACATGTAGTTGGAATTATTACACTAAAAATTGGACGCATCTGAGACACTATACTATTGGTTCCAACAATGGCGGAGACGAGAGGATTTGAACCTCCGAAACCCTTTAGGGGTTAACCTCATTAGCAGTGAGGCGCACTAGACCGGGCTATGCGACGTCTCCAACAAGAAGTAAGGTTACCGCCCATCTTATCGG
>Ga0214923_10005635_pt1 | contig 14457 bp, 28 predicted proteins | sample LL1510_MetaG_FD_177993 | JGI IMG/M metagenome (GOLD analysis project Ga0214923, IMG submission 177993) | Freshwater microbial communities from Lake Lanier, Atlanta, Georgia, United States - LL-1510 | ecosystem: Environmental > Aquatic > Freshwater > Lake | place: USA: Georgia | collected... | reverse complement strand
GCAATTGGCTTTGAACGAAATGAACGAGAGACACTGGATTTGTTGTGTACGTGGGCTGACGTAATTATCGTGGTGCAAGATGAATATAAGGAAGTTATTGCATCACGATTCATCGAAAAAACCTATGTGATGGATGTTGGCGAAGATAAATGGTTTTCACCAAATACTGAGTTATTGGATTTATTCGATAAAAAGATTAAGGCGAGAGTGCGATCAATCGATGGTAGTCGTGTCCAATCGCAACATGATATTGAACGAGCGTTAATGACACATTGAGGGTTGAAGAGGGGTTATGTTGACGTCATGTGCATATGGGTACCAAAATGAAGAGGGAACAGAGATGAGCTCAGAAATTGTGGTAGCTGATGAGTCACGAATTGGAGAAGAATTGGATCGATTGAGGATGCAAGCAGAAGTCATTGCCGCACAACGATATTCAGATGCTGATAAGATGAGGTTTGCAAAAGTCATTAAAGACTTCAATGCATTGTATTACCAAATGAATCAGCAGACATGGTGTAATACGAAATGGCGTGGAATTCCGGTGTGTAAAGCACCGACGGATTTGTGGATTTATCAAGAGTTGATAGAGGCGTGCCGACCAGATTTTATCATTGAAACTGGATCATTGACTGGTGGAAGTGCGGTGTTTCTTCGCGATATGCAGCAGCTCATTTGTCCAGGATCAGTGATGAGCATTGATATTACCCATGAGAAGTTGCATGGGAAGGCGAAGCAGAGTGACGTCATTTTCGTAAAAGAATCGTCAGTGAGTGATGAAGCACTCATGCAAGTGAAGGCACATATTGCCGCACATTATTGCCAACGCGTCATGGTTGTGCTCGATAGCGATCATGAAAAAGAGCACGTATTGAAGGAGTTGGAGTTGTATGCACCACTTGTGTCAGTAGGGATGCCATTGATTGTTGAAGATACGAACAATCATCCTGGACCATTGGCAGCAGTGGAAGAGTGGTTCATTGAACATGAGCAATATGGCTATCAATACCGAAAAGATTATATGTGCGAGAAATTCATGCTCACATTCAATCGTGATGGGTATTTCGAGAGGGTGAAATGAATGAGCTGACACCGTTTAAAAAGTTCATTGACCGGTACGGTTTATCACCAGGTATCGTATTTGGGAAATCGTTATTGACAACACAGTTTACGGTCGGCACAACGCCAACGCGAATTATCGAAGGTACGTTTGCAAAGTTTTATATGATCGCATCGATTGATACAATGACTACGGTATTTATTGGCGGTCCAGGCGTATCGATTACATCTGGATTTGCAGTGACACCACAGTTATCGCCATTTGTATTTGCGATGACTGAGAATGCAGAGTTGTGGGCCGTGAGTTCAGGATCAGTTGTTTTATTTTTGGCAGATTTCGGAATTTAAAGAAAGGAGGTAATAATCATGGGAAAAACATTTAAAGATCAAAAAGGAAAGAAAGGAAAGAAAGACGAGAAGAAGAAATAATATTGAGAGAGGGGAGAGGGTAGAGGGATGAGAATGCCAAAGGAAACAAAAATCGAAGAGATCGAATTGGGATCGCATCAGCGATGTCATATCATGTGTACGATCTTGACATTGGGAAAAGTACCGATCGAGTTTTTGGTTGGCTTTGGTCGCATGCAAATGCCAATCAATGGACAAGTGTTTCAGCACATCATTAAAGGTTTTGAAGTTGGTCGTGGTCGGAACATGGCTGTCGAACATATCATGAAAATGCCAAAGGAAGAACGCCCACGGTATTTGTTCTTTCTTGGTGACGATATGATTCCACCATGGGATGGATTCGTGAAGTTGTATGAGGAAGCAGAAGCAGGAAAATGGGATTGCTTGACTGGATTGTATTTTTGGAAAGGTGAACCACCAACACCATTGGTTTGGCGCCATGAAAAAGTTGGGCGCATGCAACCAGGAAAAGATTTCAAAGTTGGTGAAGTTGTGTGGGTTGATTTGACTGGGTTGGATTTTACGCTCATTCGTGTGAGTACGCTCGAAAAGTTTGCTGAACGATTTCCTGGACAAGACTTCTTTCGGACAGGGCCATCATTGCGGAAAGGTATGCCAGACGTCATTAAGAAGTATGCGTTACCAGAGAGTATCGTGACACATACTGAAGACGTATGGTTCTATGGGAAGTTGCGAGAAATGGGTTGTAAGATTGGCGTTCATACCGGTGTAAGAGTTGCACATCTCGACGTGAACAGCGGTGCCATTTATTAGGGGGATGAGGATATGGCAAGGAAACGAACAAGACGTAGAAGTAATCCAAGATTGTCTGGTAGATTATTTGATCATTTAGCTGACTTTATTGAAGGATTAGAGAAACTAGAAAATAAAGCCAGTAAGTTGGCTACTCATTTGCCAGAAGAATACGCGGATCAGTTAACAAGGTTTACTGATGATGCAAATGAATTATTAGAGCGTCTTGATGATATGTTAAACGAAGAATAACGAATGATAGTGATGAGATGATACACATATAGGGAGGCGTCATGGCAAAACGTCGGCGTAGCAAGCGAAGAAGTAATCCTGACTATAGTGATATGGTGAGTGATATTGTGACCGATTTTATTGATGCATTAGATAACGCATCGAATGAAGGCTACAAAACAGCCAAGAAGATTAACATAAAAGCAGGTGATACACGAATTGGGAGTATGATTGAGGGAATTGCTGAAAAATTGCGGGATATGTCAGAAACGCTTGAAGACGAGCTCGGTGATTGACAAACGAGAGGGGTAATTTAAGAGGAGGGGATGATGACAGTAGAAGCAAAAGTGGAATGGGGAACTGCACGACAGGATATCGAAGCTGATGGTGATTTTACCAAGCCACAGACTGAACAGCTATTGAAAGTTGATTTAGCATGTGGGACAATGAAACGAGATGGATTCATTGGGATTGATATTGTACAGACAGAGAAAACTGATATCGTGCATGATTTGTTGAAGTTTCCATGGCCATTGAAAGATGCAAGTGTATTGGAGTTTCATTGCTCACATTTTGTGGAACATATTCCAATTCAATTGGATGATAAGTCGTATGGGTTGCAACGATTCATGGAAGAAGTCTGGCGGTGTTTGACACCAGGTGGAACGATCGTCATTAACGCACCGTACTATACATCAATGCGTGCGTGGCAAGATCCGACACATACACGCGCCATTACTGATATCACGTTCAATTACTTTAATAAAGAACATGCAAAGAACATGACGGTTGATCATTACAGTGCGATGAATTGCAATTTCAAAGTGTTGACAATGACATATGGATTATTGCCTGAATATGAAGCACTTTCTGATGAAGCAAGAACGTACGCAGTAAAACATTATTTCAATGTTGTTGCAGACATTGGGTTTGTGTTACAAAAGCTCGATTTATAGGTGGAATTATGGCAAAGGTGAAGGTAATTTCTAGTGATTGGAGAGATGCAGATGCGGTTATTAGGCAACTGATTTCAGTAGTAAAATCATGTGGATTAAAGGTGTACGATTTGGGTAAGGGATCTGATATGTATGTGTATGTAATATCGAAAAAGAAAATGTCAAGAACTGAATTGGAAGAGTATACGGGTGGATAGGAGGGTAGAGGGATGAGGGTATTACTAACTGGAGGTGCTGGATTCATTGGGCATCATGTTGTTGAGCATCTGTTAAAAAAGACAGATCATGAGATTGTGTTACTTGATCGATTAGATATCAGTGGCAATTTGCATCGATTAGAGGAAGTATTAGAAGAATTACCGGCAAGTAACAGACAGCGAGTACGATGGGTGTATCATGATTTTCGGGCACCAATTGATTCCAGCATATTACATCGAATTGGGAATGTACAGCTTATTCTTCATCTCGGTGCATCAACACACGTGGATCGGTCAATTGAGGATCCAGTAAGTTTTGTATATGATAATGTTGTTGGAACCGCAAATGTATTAGAGTTTTTACGATGTTACCAACAACAAGCACAGATGGTGTATTTCTCAACTGATGAGGTTTTTGGTCCAGCATCAGATGGTGTGGCGTTTAAAGAATGGGATCGATATAATAGTGGGAATCCGTATGCAGCAACAAAAGCTGGTGCGGAAGAATTATGTTTAGCGTATGCGAATACGTATCAGCTCAACATTCGAATTTCTCATTGTATGAATGTTATGGGTGAGCGGCAGCATAAAGAGAAATTCATTCCGCTTGTCATTGATAGCATTTTAAATGGGAAGAAAGTTTTCATTCACGCAAATAAGCAAAAGACAAGAGCAGGTAGTCGGTTTTATATCCATGCACGGAATGTGGCTGATGCAGTCATGTTCATTGTAGAAAATGGACGTATGGGTGAAAAGTATAATATTGTTGGATCAGTAGAAGTTGATAATTTGACGTTAGCAAAACAGATTTCGGAGATCATTGGGAAGCCACTTTATTATGAGTTAGTTGATTTTCATTCATCACGGCCTGGACACGATTTACGATATGCATTAGATGGAAGTCGATTACGAGATATGGGATGGGTACCACCTGTTGATTTTGAAACAGCATTGATTAAAACAGTCATGTGGACATTAGATAATCCGCAATGGTTGATTTAATGAGGCGATAGTATGAAAGTTCTATGTGCGTGGTGCCAAGCTGAAGGTAAAGAGACCGTGATGAAAGAGGGTGAAAGTGATGGCCCACTCTCACACGGTATTTGTGCAATGCATCAAGAGAAAATGTTGAAAGAGATTGAGGCTGGAAGACCAAAGAAAGCAGCAACAAACCCGAAGCGTAGGAAACGGAGAAAGAGGGGATAGGTGTTCCACCTGGTTGCTCACGTCCAGGTCGTCGAAAGACGAATAAAAACGTGGGACCCTCCGCAGTTCTCCGGTTCTCTGCGCAAACAAAAGAACCGGTAAATAAAGGAGGGAAAATGAAGACAGTCATTGGTTGGTTAAGTGTGATGCTTGTGGTAGCCATTACGAGTTTAAGTTACGCGGCAACAACGGTAACGGTTTCGTACATTGAACCGTCGGCAACAGTTGGTGGACAATCGATTACGAATTTGAAAGAGATTGTGATATATTTGAAGCAGGATGCTGGTGCAGAAGTTGCACATCGGTTTCCAGCAACAAAGGCATCAGGTGGTGGAGCAGTATCAAAGATCATTACTGTGGCAGATCCACCAGTATGTGGAAAGTCAACAATTACTGTATTTGCAACAGCTGTGAGTACAGATAATCTTGAGAGTTTGCGAGCAGGTCCTGCATCAACGACACGTGATGTTTCAACAGTTGGTGATTGCGTAAAGCCAAAGTTCCCAACAAATTTGCAGATCATCATTACACCATAGGTTGAAGAATGGCAAAACGACGAAAACGTACACGACAATCTGTGAATGGATTACGTGAAAAGTTATTGCCATTACTGAAATCTGTGGCACCACATACAATACTCGGCATCATGTCACGCGAGTATGGCACATACATGCGAAAGAGCCAGTCAGATGCAGAGCATGAGTTTTGGTTGAAAGCAACCAGATCATCTGGGAATCTTGCAAGTGGGATGGAAAAGTGGTTAGATGAGTGGATGGATGAAGACGACAGATGAGGTGATGATGGCACGCAAACGAAAATCTCGACGAGCTCCTCGACTTGTTGAGATTTATGAAAATCTCGAGGCAGTGTATGCAACAAAAGGCAAAAGGTCATTGTGGCCGAAGAAGCCATTTAAGCACGCGTTCAAGAAAGGCGCGGAAGTTCTTGGAGTAAGTAAAAGTGGGTCAGTTAAATTACGTAAAGGAGATTTAGTCGTTCGCTCACGACGTGGAAATCCTTTATGGCAATTCTTTGATTATAAGTAAAAGAAACGGAGGAAACAATGAGAGAACCATTTCTTGTGAATCCACCAAAATACGTAAGAAAACGGCACCGTAAAGGTGTAAAGACGTTAAGTCGAAGACAGAATCCTATTGGTGAAACGCTCGTAACTATTGGAGGTAATCCTATGCGGTATTTTCATCGTCGGCGGAATCCAGTTGCGGCTTCTTTGAAAGGCGCGATGGATGTGAAAGGTTGGGGTCCGTTGGCTGTGACTGGTGGGCTGTCGGCAGTTGCAGCTGGTATTGCTCCAGGTGCGATTGCTCGAATGGCCGGCATTGCGAATCCGTGGCTGTTGCTCGGACTTCGCGTTGGTGTTGCATTCGGTGGCGGAATGTTGGTTGGAAAGTACGTCAGCCAAGAACATGGCCGCGTCTGGACCATCGTTGGTACCAGTCTTGTGGCTTATGACTTGCTGAAGCAGTACGTGCTGCCAGCAATTCTTCCAGCCGGTTTAGCCGGTGTTGGGTTTGAGTATGATGGGTATACGGAAGAGAGTGATTCTCAGGTAAACGCATTCCCAAATCAGGTGAACGCGTATCCTGACGATGGTGGAATGCAGGCATTCCCGCTCGGTTCCTATCCGTATGATGGACAGTATGGGTCGTACGCGACTGCGACCTAGTTTCTAATTCAGTCGCAAACATTATGTGCCCTTGCCTAAATGGCGCTGTGGCCAAACATTCCTTCTAAGGAGTTTTACCATGGCAGGTGCAGTTCAAGATCCGATGAGAGCGCAGCAATATCGTACTCAGCGCGCTGAAATGCCAGAAGACCTCTGGCAGCCGCTATACGATCGGGTGAATTATCCGGCCGCTGGAACCAGCGCGCTTGGATTTTTCTCGTCTTCACGCGGGCAGACAGCAACATTGCTGTCGACCGTTACTGCGGGTGTGTGGACCGCCGCAGCGAAGGTGAAGACCTTCCGTGATACCAACATCGAGAACTCGAACGTCGTTCCGACGAAGATGTTCAAGGTGGTTGGTTGTTCGGTTGGTATGTTGAGTGCCAACCAGAATTTGACGAACGTCACGCGCGATCGAGAAATCATTCGCGGTGGTTCGTATCTTCAATTCCGGATCGTCGACAAGGATATCATTTTCTTGCCGTTGATCACGATCCCGGAAATGAACCCGGTCGTTTCGTCAACTGCTAACAGCGTGAACGGTACCGCTGGTGGTGGTGGACAGAATGTGCCGATGTACAAGTTCCCAATTCCGATCACGATCAATCCGTACGAGAACTTCACTGTTCAATTGAACGTGGACAATTCTCCTCCGATTGATCAGACGATGGACATCTATCTTATGTTACACGCATATATGAGACGTCCTACCTAGACGTAAAGTCTTCGTAAGACAAGGTGTCTTGATGTCTTAACGGTTTCGCCCGGTTCCGTAAAAACCGGGCACAAACAGTATGAAGATTTACCTATATAAAATTACAAATTTAGTTAATGGTAAAATCTATATAGGGAAAACAAAAAGAAAGATAGACCAAAGATTTGCAACGCATTGTAGAAATGCTAGGCGTAAGTCTAACATGGCTATTTGTAAGGCAATAAGTAAATACGGTTCAGAGAATTTTGTTACGGAAAATTTAGGATATTGTTTATCAAATAAAAGCGCTGGCATTGTTGAACGTGAATTAATACGCTATTGGAAGAAGAAATGTAAAATATATAATTCTACTTCTGGTGGTGATGGATCGATTGGATACCGGTTTACAAAAGAGCAACGACGAAAGCTCAGTAAATCAATGTGTGGGCGTCCAATGACATGGTCCAAAAAGATTCACGCGACAATAAGAAAATCACATGATGAATGGAGAAGTAAAATAAGCGAAGGAATGCAAAGAATGTCAGAAGAAGAAAAGGCGGCGCGTATGAGGAAAATTTGGCGTACACGTCGATCATAATTATGCTGCCGATACCGTACATTGCAATATTAAAAGGTGTATACGACGCGGTTAAACAAGCGATTGGGATTGTAGAGAAAGTTCAAGATCATTATAAAGAAACTGTTGTTGTTAATGAAGAAACATTGCTCTATCGGCCAGGAAAAGATGAAGTTGTTGAACGAATTTTATTAGGGAAGTTTCCAGCAATTCCTGGAAGATACCGTATTCGTGTTGAAGGTGGAGAAGAGCAAATCGTTGATTTACGCGCAACAGTTAATGAACGAGAACTTAAAATCACATGGAAATATCGGGAACTTGGTGATGGGACATGGTGGCTACTAACTGAACCAATCATTCAGTCAATTCATTGGATTGAGCTGGTCGAAATTTATTACGAATAACCCTGTCAGTGGGAAATCTCCCGACTTGGCAGTAGGAAGGAGAAGTGTCATGGCCTGGAAAGAATATTTCATTTACGATTTTACGAATACGTCGTTACCTGCTGGAGTGGCAAATGGATTGCCGTCACAGGAAGTCTTTACTGATGTTACGACTCGATGGGATAGTGATGCAGACTTTGAGTTAATGAAGCGAACGCACATTGCAACTGATAGTAGAATTTATGTGAATTATCGTGATGATGCGTTTGGTCGGTTTACGAACAATTCTCCATTGGATCTTCGTTGCATCAGTGGAACGATTCTATTTACGACTGGTGTTGTGGACGTTGGTATTCATCCAAATAACTTTTTACCATACATTCTGACGAATCCAATGACGATTCGTGCAGCGACAACGTTTACAGCATCATTTGCTGACTTCTCTGGATCGACAAATTCTATTCGTCATGCGTTTCATGGTGCGAAGCTTCGAAAAGGAGAGGCACCATGGGCTGAACAGTGGAAGGCAACACCGTATTTTGATTATACAACGATTTTGTCATTGGCAGCCAATTCAACTGGATCAGCAAATTTGTCCATCAACATTGATTCACATTTTCTCGTGAAGAAGTTGACGGCGACAAGAAATGGTCCAGCACTGATTACAATTAAGGATAACGCGACAGAGCGGCAATGGATGAACACGAGCATTCATATTGATAACTTGTTTGGGAACTCACAATTTCCAAACAGTTTACCAGCGCCGAGGTTTATTTTCCGTGGATCAGTGATCAACATTACAGCACAGGATTTATCTGGCGCGGCGAACCAATTGACCTTGACATTTTCAGGAGAGAAACTGTACTAAGGAGTTGTCATGCCTAAATCAATTTGGGATAAGGTGAACAATCGTATTACGCCGGCTCGATTGCCGGCGGATATGATGGCACGTCGGTTAACAGGCCGACGAAATAATCGAGGTCTTGGAAGTGACGAGGATTTTGGTTACAATTTGAATGAGTTAGCAAATGGGCCAAGATCATTGGAGTATCCTGATATTCCAGTGGACATGTATCCTCGACCAATTCAAAATTGGGAGAGGCAACCAGATGGATCGCTGTTACCAGAAGGCTATGGGTCGGATCCATTAAGCGGGCTGGTTGGTCGTATTGCAAAAGATACAGGTGTCCTGTCATCAGTTGCAATGTTGAAGCGTGGGTTGTTAGGACGAACGGTAACAGTAACCACAGTGCCACAACTGATTGTGACCGCGGAGTATTTAAGAGGATATATTTTCCTCAATCCAAATGAACTTGCTGGTGCCACATCAGCAGGAACAGCGTTAGCATCCGCAGCACGAACAGCGACAGGATCATCGACTGCACTCGGTGTAGCAAATTTTTTACAGGCGCATTATTATTTGGATATTACGAATATTTCAGGTGGTGGAAATCTTACGATAACATTAGAGACATTAGATCCAGCGTCTGGAAATTGGGCGACTGCACAAACGATATTTTCAGCAGTTGCAGCTACTGGAACAACGTATGCATATGTCGGTGAACTTGGAACTGCAACAGATGCACGCATTTCGTGGTCAGTATCAGTTGGAACAATTACGTTTTCAGTTGGTTTTGTGTTGAAGAACGGGTTGATTGGGACGAGTTCAGGAATCAGTCAGACAATTTATCTTGGTGGACCAGGTGTAACGACAGAATCTGGATTCCCATTATTGAATGGGCAAAGTGAGAAGTTTTTCTTGGAAGAAAATTTGCAACTATATGCAGTTGCAGAAGCATCGTTACCGTTTAAAATATTTGAACTGTAAGAGGTGTTATGGAACGGTTTCGATTGATTCTTTTTATAATATGCATTATGATGTTTTCATACTGGGCGGTGACATTAACGCAAGCTGTTGGGAATTTATACGCTGTTGTAAAGGCGCACGACAACCAAATATCTGATTTACAGAAACAGAAAGAAGATCATCATGTCGGAAATAAGAGACAAGGTGAAATTCAACCTTAGTGTGCAAGATGTTTTTGTTATGGGATCAGCGATAGTCACAATTACTGCATCGTTTTTATGGTTGCGTGCGGATTTACTTGTGCTTACAACAAAGTTTGAATCATTTAAAGGTAACATAGCCGACAACGTAAAAAAGATAGAGGAAGAGCAAACAAAGATGAGGTCAACGCTCGACTCAATCTATTACGAAGTAAAGCAACGGCGTGATGAAGATACACGTGTAGAACATTTTCATGGTCCTTTAAATAAGTGAGGCATTATGTTTCAAATTGAAGGGCATAATCGTGTTACCATTATGCATCGATCAGGCCGGCTAATGCGACCGTCTGATCGCATTATGCCAGATGATGGGCTTGGTGGTGTTGATGGATTCTTAGATGTCTTAAAGAACTTTGGATCTGGTATTGTAAAGTTTGCATCTGCTGGATTATACGATCCAAGCAAGAACAGATTTTATGTGCCATTTTCAAGCGGACAGATGAGAAACTATGCACAAGGTTTCGTGAACACGTCAACGTTTGGGCTTGTTAAGACGGATAAGTTTTTTAATTCTCAAACGATGAAGACAATTGGTACCGTGGCTGGTGGTATTGCAGCTGCTGGTGCTGCATACGGTGCTGGTTCTATGTTAATGTCAAAGTTTGGTGGTGGGACAAGTTTATTTTCAAGCGGGAGTACTGGAACAAATTTAGCAACATCAGCTGCCAAGCAAGTTGGTGGAAGTGTATTAAAAAATGTAGGACCACAATCAAGTGCAGCACCAAATCCGTCGTTGACGATAGCACCGCCAACACCATCAACAAGCTCGATGTTTACATTCGATAACGCAACAAAAGCATTAGATCTCGGAACAAAGGTAATTGGGGCAGTGGCAGGTGGAGGACAGCAACAAGTACAACCGCAGTATGGAAGTCAAGGCCCAGTAATTATGATTGGTGCTCAAGATCCTGGAATGTATCCAGTACTTGGACAAGGTGGAATGCCAACTGGGTTACCGATGTATGATCCGTATATGAGTGGTGGTGTTTCACCATATGTTGGTGGTGGCGGCGGTGGTGGAATGATGTTTGCTGGTGGCGGTGGTGGAGGAGGTCCAATAGGTCCTCCTGGTAGTGAGTATGCTGGAATGGATCAACAGCAAATGATGCCAATGGAAGAGGAAGGAATGAGCACCACAACAAAGGCAATCGTTGTTGGTGGTAGTGTACTCGTACTTTATTATTTATTGAAGAAGAAATAGGAGGATACCATGGCAGAGGTTCCACAAGTTCCGGCTCCATCAGCGGATGTATTGTATCAGCCTGGAATTAGTTTTCGAAATGCAAAGCTTGTTCGAACAGTGACGTCGCCACGATCAGAACCGTGGTTCTATTCTGATCAAGTTCCTGGACCACTTTCAGTTTCATCGAAGTTAAAGCGATGGGATAAGACGTCGAATTTGAATCGATATAAAGCTGTATGGAATCGAAAAGCAAAACAACGTGTGGCTGAGAAGTTGGGTGCATACTTTCATGATGTGCCATCGTTACAAGAACTTGGAGAAGCGCCAGCAGCAACAAAAGAAACAACGGCAACATCACGTGGACCACTTGGATTTTTAGAGAATTTGATTTCAGCTGGTGCACAAGTGGCAACTGGTGTAACAGATATCATTGCCAATCGAGAATTGCAAAAGCAGCAAACGGCAATGGCGCAATATCAAGCATCAAGACCAATGTTTTTTGGAAGTGGTTCAGACAATACAATGTTATGGGTGCTTGGTATTGGCGCGATTGGAATTGGTGCAGTTGTCCTATTGAAAAGGAGAAAATAATGACGATCGAAGGATTTCGGACATATCTTGTAAGCGCTGGAATCATCCTTCATCAAGTGCTGATGTTTGCTGGAATTGACGTTGAAAACAAGTTAATTTCAGAAACGATTGACGCGATCTTGGCATTGAGTGCGATTGGATTTCGTTGGATGGCTGCAGTGAAAGCGAAGAAGGATGTTGAAACTGCATTGTATACGCCGGTACCGACGCAAGGAGGTAAATAATGTATAACGTTCATGATACACTGTTAGGTGAAGCGCCAGCTGCACAACCATCGTTGTGGGATAGCTTTTCAAATCTTGTTTCAACTGGCGTCAGTGCTGGATTTAATATTTATAACAAGACACAGCAAATCAAACAGCAGCAACAACAGACAGCCGCAATTCAGGCAATCGCAAATCAACAGCAACAAATGGCCGCAATGGCGTATACGCAACCGATGACTGGTGTACGACCTGGAATGATTTCGTATGTGAGTGATAGTGGTAGTTGGTTGTTTCCAGTTGTGCTTGGTGGTGGTGCGTTAGCATTATTGCTTATACTTCGCAAATAATCGTATGAGGAGAGGGTATTATGTCGAGCAAATTAGTAAAAGGAAACGGTGGTGCTATTGTGAATCCATTCGCAAAAAAGATTCTTTCAATAGAGGCCACTGATGATGGACAGACGAAGATTGAATCACCATTACCGCCTGATGAAGTGTGCAAGATTCTTTCAAATCTCGTTATTGATTTACAGTTTAAATATATGATGGCAGCAATTCAGCAATCACAGAAGGAAAGTCTTCTTCAACAAGTAGGAGAACAACAAGTAAGGAATTAGGTATGGAAACCGTAAACACAATATTAAAAGACGGTGTGTACGTACCTGAATCGATTGAGATGGACCCATATAGTGAGTTTGAATATGCAGATGATAGGAACCAAACAACTTCTCAAGAAGATATTGGTACCTGTACACAGCAAGCGCAACAAACCGGACAAGACCCACTGAATGAAATTACCAAAAATATCGACCAATTTTTTGATGGTGTTGACATGTTTTTTAATGTCGCAAATCAAATCCAGCGTCGAATTAATGGAGGGCAAAATGTTAGGCGCCGTCGTAGTGTCTAGTGATACGTTAGAACCGATGGTAACGTCTATTGCCCAGCAATATGGTGTTGATCCAAATCTCATTAAAGGTCTTATCAAACAGGAGAGTAATTGGGATGTGAATGCAAGTCGGTATGAGGCCCATAAGAACGATAGTTCTTGGGGTCTTATGCAAGTCCTATTGTCAACAGCAAAGGAAACGTTAGGCAATAAAGACTTGACAATCACACAATTAATTAATCCTGAAACAAATGTTCGTGCAGGCACAAAGTATATTGCCACACAACTTACACGATATGGTGGCAATGTACGTGATGCAATTGCAGCATATAATGCTGGATCAGTTCGTAAGACACAAGATGGGAAGTACATCAACCAGTCGTATGTTGACAACGTCTATAGAAACTATATGATGTACAAAACAATTGGGATGGCAATTACTCCATCAGCGACATTAGGAATTGGAGCAATCGCTGTATTTGGGTTAGGACTTGCCGTCGTATTATCGAGGCGATAATGTCTGGATTAAAAGACCGTCAACATGAATTCGTTGTTTTGCTCGGTCATTTTTACTTGTGGTTGAATGAACAAAAATACACGATACAGTTAGGTGATGGGTGGCGATCAACAGATAAGTTGATGGTACCTGGAGGAAAAGAAGGATACGAAGACGATGATATGTATTCGTATCAAGAATTATTGTTCTACAATCAGAAAACCAAATTGACATATGGAAAGCATAATGATCGACTCGCACAAGACCTCATCATTTCAAAAGATGGGAAACAATTAAAAGGTGAAGAGCTACGACCAATTGGCGAGAAGTGGGAAAGTTTAGGTGGGCGATGGGGAGGTCGATTTGGTTTGAAGTTAGTTGATGGTAAATGGACCAACAAAGACGGCATTGAAACAATTGGTTGGGATGCAGGACATTTTGAAATGTAATTTTACACTGTATCCAAACTGATACACCACATCAAGAGACATTGTACTTTCTACCTCAAAATATTTTATAATAGTTACATTATCAATCATGGTGATTGATAGTTACAGGAGGTAGAAGATGAAGAAAAGTAAGATCGTATTCGAATGGGTTGGGAACAATAGTAGCGGGTACTTTATCAAGGCAACGATAACGCTCAAAGGAAAAACAATACGAAAAGAAAGCGCATCAGTTGCACCACTCCTCAAATACCTTGAAAAATTTGAAGGTGCAATATGAAGCTCTGCAAAATCTGTGCATCAACAACTGGGAAGAGAAGCAAGGCAACGAATAAATCCTAACAACTTCTCCATCCGCACAATGGGTCGGCACCGTCAAGGTGTCGGCCCTTTGGAGGGTGCGCTGACCTGCCTGCTGTCCTGCCTGCC
>Ga0214923_10005634_pt1 | contig 14457 bp, 21 predicted proteins | sample LL1510_MetaG_FD_177993 | JGI IMG/M metagenome (GOLD analysis project Ga0214923, IMG submission 177993) | Freshwater microbial communities from Lake Lanier, Atlanta, Georgia, United States - LL-1510 | ecosystem: Environmental > Aquatic > Freshwater > Lake | place: USA: Georgia | collected... | reverse complement strand
AAGCCACCTCTATAATGTTTGAAATGGGTTTTGGTTGAGTACTAATGCTTTTAGTCCAAACAATGTCACTAAGAGCTGTATCACTTGGTACATCAATCCAAAATGGTAGTATAACAGATTTGTTTACTAAATGAGCAATAGCTGGGGGAATAATACCACCAGTAATGTAATGTTTTCCGTCTTTGAATTGATATACGTGTTTGTCCATGTTTTTAACTTACACGTAAATATACGACAAAAACTTTACAAAGCCAAATAAAATGTTAAGAAAATTGCCTTTCTTGGCGAGAAATTTCCAAGTCTAATGTGAGGAGTGTACATAATTCCTCTAAATTCTCCCAACTATACATTGCCATTAACAGCAATGTATTGTCAGGAATTTTGTTAAAGTACCGTAGTACGTTACTCTCCATTATACTTTAGAGCAGGATGGTACTTTTTTACTTCTTGCCGTGGTTGGCGAGCAGCTTGATTTTGTTGGTTTTTTCTTCTTTTGGTTTCTTGCACTTGAATGTAAGACTTTAAACATTCATAGTTGCTTTTTGGTGAATTTTTACTCATAACTTATCGTCCTTGTCCTTTATAGATTTTTTTATAATTTTTGCTTGTTTTTATCTTGCTTGATTTTTTCTTAGAATGGATGTTAGGCCTTTTTCTTCGGGGTTTCCTTTCTGAGTGGGTTTGTATTTTTAGTGCCATTTTCTTTTTCTTTTAATTTGTTTATAGCTTCTACTATTTTGGTACAGTCCTCATAGAGTTCCTTCTCAACATAGTATTTTAGGTTTTCTTGTAACGTTTCACAAAAATATTTTTTCTCTAATGTTATGTCGTAAGTAGCATCATTTTCTAAACACGTAACTGAAAGTACGTGTAAATGTTTTTTACGAGTATTTAAATTGGCTAGAATTGTTTCTACAACAGCCTTGGCTATTATAAAATCTTTCCTATCAATCATGTCCTGAAATTCTTCAGTGTTGTTTAAGGTTATTTCAACAGCCATTTTAAAATAAGTCTAAAAATTTAAGATTTATTTCTTTGCTTTTAAGCTGATTCATTTTTTCATCATTAACAAGCATTTGAGTTGCTAATTTTTCTAAATGCTTAGCCTTTATAGCATCGTAATCAGTGATAATATCTTGATGTTTTTTATGTTTCATCACTAATAAATATTTAAAGTCTACTAATAAATTCAGAACCGTCATCTGTAGGAGGAGAAGATTTTTCTAATCCCAATTCTTTCAAACGTTGAAGAGTATAATCATCTACTTCCCAATCCACCTCACTTTGAGACAGGGGGCGGTGATCCTCTAAACCTTCAATTTGTTTATTAGAAAACAAATCACCAACAGTCAAATAATAACAGTTGTAACACAGCAGTTCCATATTCTCAATAGTATAATACTGTTTATTACCGTTTTTAAAATGAAGAACAAGTGGAATTTTGTAATCCAACACCCTACGTTCATGGAATCCACAATTATAGCATTCTTCTTTTAAATACCCCTCTTGTATCATTCGATACTTTATTTTTTGAGGGTTAAAATGGGCAGGATTTATTCTTCCCTCCAATATGTCCAGCAATGCTGGTTCTTTTCTACCAAAAGGTGTTTGTGATAAAAACTTAGGAATGCCTTTCCCGGCTTGATTTTTATGAGACTCAAACAGGCTAACACCATGTTCGTCTTTATACAGTTTCATCCATTTTTTAAGGTGCTGGTATGAAACATTCAAATAACGGGCGGCGGCTCGGACAGATTTTGTCTTGTCCATAGCCGTAACCGCCATTTCTTTTGTTATAGGTTTTGCTTTAGGCATTAGTCTTCATCTTCATCATCACGCCATATTCCTTCCCAATCTTCATCTTCATCTTCAAGGCCATCCTCTAAAGTAACATCCCAATCATTAATTTCATCTTCATCTTCAAAAAGTACTTCTGAATCTTCAGTTATTAAATCTTCTTCTTGAGGTTTTTTCTTTTTAGGTTTAGGATTAGACTGTTTTCTAAAGTTTTTTTCTGCTTCTTGAATCTTGTCATACACCTCTCTTTCCACAGCAAATGTTTCAATCCATGTATGGTCACCTTCTCCCATTTGAACAGTCATAGCTACTTTCTTTTCAGCAGTGGAATGCTGAGTACATGTTTGAGTGTCTGGAAGGATTGCAATTCGACGAGGGTCAATTACCACATCACATACTTTACATTGTCTACTCATAATTGTTAATTTATATTGCTTTTTGTATTTTTTCTACTAGGTTCCAAAGTTCAAGAGATGATTTTAACTTATAAAATTTTTTAGGTTTACCAGGAATGGTTACTTCTAATTCTAAAATTGAACCATCAGCATCAAATCTGTCATACACATACCATAAAATTAAATTAGATATTTCTTCTCCATATTTTAAAAATAATAAATCTTCAATTATGTTATAGTATGTTTCCTCATAATTGTAAAAATCAATTTTAAGTTGCTCATGGAGAAAATTAGTTCTAGTCCAACACATGTCTAATAATTCTACAACCGCAATAAAAATATCTTTTTCTGAGGTTTTATTACCTTTATTAATCCTCAAACGGGATCCGAAGTTGTCTAGATTCATTTTTTATTCCTACAGTGTATATTTTAGCAAATTCTTCCATTTCTAATCGTTTTGTAGAAGCAAAGTGTTGCATTGCTATCCCAATTGTTCCTGCTCTACATTCGCCTAATGGTTCACAGTTAGGGTCTGATGTTGAGTAGTAATAGTAGTTTTTATAATTGTATTCCATTTGGTGTAAATATAATAAAAAAGAGTTAAGTTATCAAATTATTTGTAAAACTTTTTTAAGTAATCTTTAAGATCCATAAATTTATAAGGTAAATATTTATTTACTCCTAGAACACCATGTAACGTTTTTAAAGCTACTGTTCGTAATCTGTAAACCCTATCATGCCCTAATCTATCAGTAACATACTTATACTTTATTGTTTTACCTAAAATTTCCCCAAGCATGTTAATAATATCAATATTTTTATATTCTATATTAGAGCTGATGTTATAGGTACTATTTAGTGCCCTTTCGTCAAACATTAAATCAGTCACAATTTTAACATTATCCAATACATAAATCCATTGTCGTATTTGTTTTCCATCCCCGTAAACAGGAATTTCTAAGTCTTCTTTTAAACAAGTATAAATTTTAGATAGAAATTTTTCATGATGCTGGTGTTCTCCAAAATTATTACATGTACGAGTGATTAAATATGGTAATCCATATGTTCTATGAGCCGCTAATACTAATAAATCTGAAGCTGCTTTTGTAGCTGAGTAGTATGAACTAGGATGAAGTGGATGGGTTTCATCTGCTGATTTATTAAGGAGTAAAGAGTCTTCCATATCTCCATATACTTCATCAGTAGATATTTGAACAAAACGTTTAAGATGTTTATTATGTCTAGCACATTCTAATAAATTAAAAGTACCTTCTACATTTGTTTTTACAAATGGTTTCCCATCTTTAATGGAATTATCTACATGCGACTCAGCAGCGAAGTTGACTAGATAATCATATTCACCTAAATCTTCAGGTGTGACATCACAAATGTCTTTCTCTAAAAACTCTACATTATGTTTAATATTATTTTTGTTAGCTGCATATGTTAATTTATCTACACAAAGAATATTGCATTCATAGTTTGATTTTAAATAATTAATAAAACTTGAACCAATAAAACCTGCTCCACCTGTTACTATTATTCTCATATATATTTTAAATTATTATTTAAATTATGTTTAATGTAATTTCCCCATTTATATTTAGCATATTCGTGACCATTTGCTTCAGCTTGTCTTCTTTTTTCTCCATTAACAGAAATTGAGGAAAAATGATAAAAATGACAATTATATGTTCGAAACATTTTTAGTCCTACTAACTGACATTTTAAAAAGAAATCCCAATCTGCTACCATCCCTTGTTCATAGTTTTCATCCCAACCTCCTACTTTTAAATAGTCTATTTTAGATATGAATATAGGAAGTGTTGAACCCGTTTCCTCAGGTGTTTTTTTATAAACTACTTCATTTAATGTTTTTTCATATTCTTGAAAACGTTTTAAATCAAATGTATCAACTGATTTGCCTAAATCTTTTATATGAAATTGAGGAAACATACTTGGATGTGGTTCAATTTGATTAGGAGATAATACTGAATTTTCTACATAATCTTTTTCTAGATGAATATCCCAATTTAAAGGAAATATATTATCATCGTTAACAATAAGAATTTTATCATGTTGAGCATTGTATACTCCTAAATTAGTTCCTCTACATAGACCTACATTTTGTTCTAGATTTAAAATATCAATATGTTCGGACCATTTTTCAAGTACTTCTTTATTTAAGTCATAAAAACCATCTACTACAACTATAATTTGGTTTTTATTTTGTTGTCCTTCAACACATGAACGTAGACATAAGTCTAACATTTCAGGTGATTTATATGTTGGTATAATTACTGATATCATATTTTACTCCAATCGGTTATAGGTGATAACATACCTCCTTCTACATGAGTAGAATATCCAGGAATGCATGAAATTAAATTAGATCCATTATTCCAAAGATGAATAAATTTATCATGATCTTTTGTCCACTTTTCAACTAAATCACAGTATTGAACATGAATATCAAAATGTTTTTTTAATGTTTTAAATTTACAAGCGTATGTGTTTGTTGTAGATGGAATTGTTCTCCAATGGATTGAAGGAGTAGCTATAATTTTTGATTGTAAATCATTATACATTGGGAGATAATATTTATCTGGGTGGTCATAGAGTGTATAATAATCTGCTCCGATATATTCAAATCCTTCAAGTAAAATATCAATCCAACCTGGTTTATGAAGATAATCATCTTCTAAAAAATATATAATATCCTCATCACTATAATTTTGTTCAATAGTATAATTTAAAAGATTTAGAAATGATTGAGCATCGTTTCCTCCTTTTATAGAGATTTTATTCACATTTTTATTTTTTAAAAAATGGTTCTCTATTTCTCCATTTCCTGAATCATGAAATGCTGTATAATCTACTCTTTTATCTAATGTAGAAATAAGTGAGTCAAATATTTTTTCTCTATCAAACCATTCAGGGCGAGGTTTATTATGTGAATTAGAGGAAAAATTACAGTGGCGTTGGAATAGTCTTATCATATTATTTTATTATGTAACATCCTGCTGGTAACCCGGAATTATCATCAGTGTATTGTTTATAAATGTTTAAAGAGTCTCCAGTTATTGGATGATTTATGAATTCAGCTATATTTTTTTGTTTAAAAAAGGTTTTGATAGCATCTAGTGTTTCATATAGATTAGAATCATCAAATATAATATATCCACCAGGTTGAACTTTATCATATAATTCTTCTAATGTTTCAAGAGTGGCTGAATAAGCATCTACATCTATTCTTAATAAAGCTATTTGTTCTATTCCTGATGTTGGAAGAGTATCTTTAACAAATCCTTTTAAAAATTTAATTCGATTTTCATTTTCCAAACCATATGTTTTAAAATGTGATTGAACTTCTTCTAAACTAATACCTAAAGGACCTACAGCATTATGTGTATATTGTGGCGTATGCCTTTCTTTATTATATTGATGTTTAGCTGTTTCTAATGGTTGAAATCCTTGAAATGAATCACATACCCAAATATTTTTATCTTGAAATACATAGCTTAAAAATATTGAAAATCCTCCTCTCCAAACACCACATTCTACAATATCTCCTTTTACCTCAGATATTTTAGAGTAATGTTTAAATATAGTTTTAAATTCATCTGGGCGGACCATTGTGATTTTATTATCAATAAGATCTTGAACTAGATCTTCATAAGTTGTAATTGTTTTCATATAGTATTTTTATATAATTTATATTCCGTTTCAGATGGAAATTCACTTAGTTTACCATAATGTTCTTCTAAAGTAGGATCAAAAATAAATGGTGGATTATTATTAAATGGTTTATCATAATAAGTTGAATTAATATGAAAATCCGCTCCCCATTTTAGAATAAAGTATTGTTTGTTATGTTCATGAATAGCGTTTCTAGGTGAATTTGGATCATGTGCCGTAGCATTTCCATTTAATGACTGATCTACTTCCATACAAAATACTTCAACTCCTTGTTTAGCACATCTTACTTTATGATCAGCATCTTCCCAAGCAGCATACATTATATTTTCATCAAATCTACCTACTTTTTTAAATGTTTCTTTATGGATACAAAACAAAGCATATCCAAATCCATTTCCATATGTAGTCATTATTCGATTAGGTTCACAATAATTCCAAATTGATTCTATCATTTCTTGATTGAAAATAGCATCTTCTTCTCCTATAATAACTTTTTCAAGCCCCATATGATTAAATGCTATATCACAAATTAAATTCCATCCCCCAGCACAACCTATGTTTCTATTGGTAGTGTATAAGAGAATATCTTTTATTTCATTTGGTAAATTTTGCCTACCATTATCAATAAAATAAAAATCTGCATCTTTATAATTATTAATTTTAAACCAGCTATTAAAATAATTAACAGCATTATATCCTAATAAAAATATTTTCATTTTAATATTTCTTTATTCCAATCATGTAATGGTGATAAGTATCCTATACAGGCATGAGTGGAATAACCTGGTAGAGGAACTAATAAACTTCTTCCTTTTTCTCTTAATTTTACAAAAGCATAAAAATCACTCACTCCTACTCCTCCAGTATATGTTTTCCAAACATCAAAATCTTCTTTTAATATTTTTACTGTAGTAGCAAATGTTAAAGTAGTAGATATAGTCATTTTAAAATGGGAATTTTCAGTTAATATAACTCGAGTTATTTCTCCTCCATTTTCTATAAATGGATTATCTCCTCCTTCTGAGTGATTTTTGTACATATCATTATGATCATATAATGTAACATAATCTCCTCTATTTAATCCTTCAGACATTATTTTATATGAATTTTCTTTATGTATATAATCATCTTCTAAAAAATATACTTTAGTATTTTCAGGTAATTCTAAAGATTTATTGTAAATATACCAAAAAGATCCAGCGTTTCCTAGTTTAGTAGTTTCTAAAGTTATTTTATTATATCTATTTTTTATATCTAATAAAAATTGTTTTAAAGATTCTTCAGTTACATTATCAGCTATAATATTAAATTGTTCAACAAATGGTTCAAAATGTTTTAAAGCATTTAATAGACAATTTTCTTTTGTAGAATTAGGTAATCTAAGAATATTATTTGAATTATTACTTATTCTATAATATATAATCATATATTGTAATTTAGTAAATAATTAATAATTGTTTCATCTGATATTTCTGGTTCAAGTAATATATGAGATTCAGAAAAATGTTTACTTGTATGTACCATCCATTGATTACAAAAATCTGTAAATGAATTAGTTTTAAATTCATTTAAATCTTTATAATATTTTATAACATATTCTGAAGTAGTAATACTTGGTGTTCTAACTCCTCCTGCTATCCAATGTAATCCTCCTGGATATCCAAAGAATAAATCACTTTCTTTAATTAAGGCACAATGTTTAAGAAAATTAATAGGAGTATTCTCATCTATATTATAATGAGTATCATCACCAATAATAAGTACTTCATATTTGTCTGCTATTGAATCTACTATATATTGGGGGTTTCTTGGAGTATTGTTAGATGAAAATGATCTTAAATGCCAATCATATTGAAATGCTATTCTAGGTTTAATTTTAGTAGGCAATTCAATTTTAGGAACATAAAGATTAAAATCATATTCTAAATTTAGTAGATTAAAATTTTTATTAAATGTATCTAATGGTTTTTCATTAAAATAAAATTTATTAACATCATATACATAATCATAATGTGTAAAATCTAAATTAGATTTTAAAGTATAAACATTTTCAGATAAAAAAACATTATCTATATGTGGATTATTTTTTAATAACTGTAAGGTTTGAGGAAATCTAATTAATAAATCTACTCTTTCAAATCCATTTTTCTTACAATTTTCAGCAAATGATCCTGCTAGTATACTATCTCCTAAAAATCCAGGATTATTAATTAATAATTTCATTTTTTCTTAAAAATATATCTATCACCAATCGTTCCTCCTGTATGTTTTGATTCGGCTGTATTTAAGATGATATGAAGTAATTCAAAATGTTCTTGGGCATATTCTAACTGTCCAGTATTATGTCTAATATCTAAAATAAGGGTACCATCTGGTGTTAATGTGTTTTTGATTAGGTCAATATATGTTTCTAATGAGTAGTGCCATCCACATGAGAGTAAACTTACTATTAAATCGTATTTCCTTTGGTTAAGTTTTTCAATATTATCATCACTTACTTCATAAGTAAATATAGAATTTTCTTTAACATTATTAGATACTAATGTATCTTTTGTTGAGTCCATTGAGTTATAAAATATATATTCTTTATTAAACCCTCTAACACTAGTATTTTCATCAATAGTATTAGTTTTATCTAAAAGATGTAAATTAATTTCCCCATTATAATGATTAAAAAGAGCTATATCTATCAAACCCAATCCGCATCCTATATCTAAAGAATTATCCACTTTAGCAGGCAAATAATCTTTAATCATATTGTAATCTTTAAGCATCATTGTAGTTAAAGCATCATTAATTTGATCTTGAGAACTATCTAAAGTTAGAGCATATTCTGTTTTTAGTCTTGTTCGTTGAGGAAAAAGAAATTTAAAGTATTCTTTATTAAATTTATTTATTTTCATATTTCTATTATAGGTTGATTTATATATGGATAATGGCATATTCCTTCTATCATTAAATTCTTATGACTTGAATCATGTATATTATGATTTTTTATTATATGTAATAATGTAATATATTTTTCTTGAGGAGCCAAATGGTATTTAAAAAGTTTATTTCTTTCTACACATTCTTTCAATAATGTTTCACAACTTCTAAATCCGTATTCCCAAGCTTTTCCATTATAATCAGGCACATCTTGAACTTTATTATAAATTTCAGTTACATGATCTTTATCATTTAGATAATCTGTTTTAGTAACATTTATAAAATAAAAATTAGTTTGGGGGTAAAAATCATTATTAATAATTTGATTAAAATCAAAATTATATGAAACCATTCCTCCATAACCAATTCCATTTAAATAATAAAAATCAGCTTCTTCAATTTCTTTATTTAAAATTGATTCTTGAATAATTACATCATTAGCTGATTTACATAACCATTCAATATTATTTTCTTTACAGTAATCAAAAATAGCATCATCCAGGTCACAATACCCAAAATTAGGACCTCTGTTAATTTTTAAATCTATAATAACACAATCAGGAAAATATTTTTTCCATAATTGAGTATTTTCATTTATAAACTCAGGATAATTTTTATAATTAGTAGCAGTAATAATTTGTTTATATTCTTTTAAAACAGGTAAATTGTAAAGAATATATTGTTCTAATAAATTAAGATCATCTTGAGATGCTACATAACTTATATTACCATAAACTGATTTGTTAATTAAGTCCTTTAAGAGCATCTTGTAGTTTATTTAAATTCATTGATGTATTTGAAGGTACATTTTCTGGTTTTAAACCTGGATTAGTTTTAGCAGTTGAATTAGATAATGTAAATATTGATTTAAGTTCAGTACCAACATTATATATTCCTTCTGAGTTTGATTTAACTAATTTAATTATTATTGAGGCTATTTCATCTATATAGTCAAAATTACCTATTTGATCTACCCAAGCTGTTTTATATGGAAATGGTTTTGGTTTATGAGTTTCTCTGCAAATTAAGTAACTTTTAGATTTTAATTCTATATAAGCATCTGCTAATAATTTAGTATATGAATACCAATTATTACCATGAATAGGAATATCATTTTCACTAGCTTCAACTACTGAGTTTGTATAAACATAATCTGTTGAAACATGAACTAGTTTTTTATTATGGTTATTACAATATTCTGTTAATACAGATACAGCTTTATAATTTATGTTCCAATGTAGTTCTTTATTAGGATCATATGTTTTAGTATAAGCTATACAATTAACAATTATATCATATGGTAATAATAACCCAGACCAAGATTCTATTTTAGTAAAATCAATATTATCTTTTTTTCTTGAGATATAATCCCAACTAGTCTGTTTTACTATTTCGCTTCCTAATAAACCATCTCCTAATACAACTATTTTCATATTAAAATTTTTTAATCACTTCTTCAATATAATCAAATACAGGTTGTGTATAGTGAGGAGCAGCTCCAATAAAAAATACTTTATCTAATACTTTATTTGCTTCAGGATATAAATTAGAATCATCTAATGAGTTATAACCTGGATGTAGTAGTATATTACCTGCGAAGTAGTTTCGGGTTTGGATTTTATTATCTTCTAAGTATTGAACTAGTTTATGTTTTAGTCCTGGTTCTTCACAAATAAATGGAGTACCGAACCAACATGGATCTGCTTTGTCTAACGTTTTAGGAACTCTAATATTAGGAATATTATCTGTAAATAGTTTTTCAATTGTTTCTTTAGATATTCTTCTATTAATTTCTATTTTGTCAATTTTCTTTAACTGTTCTACTCCAATAGCACCTTGTAAATCTAGTGGTTTTAAATTATAACCCATATTAGAAAATACATATTTGTGATCTATGATTCCATCATATGAATCTAACCATTTATCAAATCGTTTACCGCATGTGCCACAAGCCATTAGATTAGCAGCACCTACACAATAACAATCTCTACCCCACCATGATATACTAACAAATAATTTCTTTAAGTCTTCATCATTAGTACAAATCATTCCTCCTTCACCAGTTGAAATATGGTGTGCAGGATAAAATGAATTTGAAAACGCTACATAATATTCGTTTAAGTATTTTCCATCCCATTTAGAACCTAAACTATCACAATTATCACCTATTAATTTTAAATTATACTTTTGACACATCTCTAATAAACGATCTATATCAGGTGGATTACCTAATACTGGGGAAACAAATATTGCTTTAGTACGTGGGGTAATTTTTTGTTCAATTAAATCTAAATTAAAATTTAGTGTTTCCCATTCAATATCAATAAAAATAGGTTTTAAACGATTTTGGTGAATGACTGATATAGTTGTAGCAAAACCAACAGGTGATACAATTATCTCGTCATCATCTGCCCAATTAAAATGTTTTTTAAGAGCGGTTATTAAAACTAAATTTGCTGATGAACCTGAGTTTACCATGTGAGAAAATTTAACATTAAATCGTTTACTAAATTGTCTTTCAAATTTATAAACACTTTCACCTGCTGTTATCCATTTCCCATTTAAAAATGAATTTATAGCTGCTTCTGTTTCATTATTATCCCAATAAGGACCGGAGTAATATATAGGTGTTTGGCCTGGGGTGAATGATTTAGCATTATATATGTAAGGTGACACATGATTGCCTAATAATGCTTTTATGTTTTCTGATAAAATCATAACGTACTATAAAAATTATTTTGTTTTTCTTGTTTTTCTATTGTTTTTGGATGATAAAGTGCTAAACTTTCGTATCCAGGTATTTGAGCCATAACTTTATACCCTTCTATAACTTCATGGACTTTATTTTTCCATTTAATTTCAGGAGCATTTTTATAGATTCTCGATTGATAATCAGGCCAATTTATCCATCCTTTTTCATTTACATTCCATCCCCATTTTTGCATATGTTCCTGAGTTAAACCTTCTACAGTGTTTACTCGAGGAACAACATACGCTTCTACTGTTGGATTATCTGTTAAAATTTCTGGTAGTGATTCAATTAAGTATTCATTAGGAATTTCATCAGCATCAATTTGGAAGATGTAATCACCAGAACACATATCCATTAGTTGATTTTTCCAATCAGCAAAATGTTCTTGAAATGCACTTTCTTTTAAAGTAATCCAGTCTGCAGATGAATACCTGTAAAGTTGATCTATTAATTCTTGAGATGCTTTTGGTTTGTCTAATAAAACACAAATTTCATCCTCAGGACGTATATGTTGATGCAGGAAATTAATTAAACGTTTAATTTCTTCCAGTTCATTGCATACCGTAATAGCATAACTTATTTTCATATAATTGTAATATAATAAATTATCCTAATAGGCCAACATATTCTAAAGCATCTATAAATTCTCTTTCATCAAAATGTTGGATTGTTTCCATGTTCATTTTGTATTCATAGAATTTGCCTGGTTGTTTGGGGATTGGGTATTTTTCTTTTTCTTCTTCTGTTACTTTGGTTGCTTTGACAGCTGACCATTTCCATTCATTAGCATTAGTACCATTTGCAAATACCATACCCTGTGTAGGGTGGTTAATTGTTTGTGGTAACCAAACTAAACCTGTGTTTGGGTCTTTCCAGGCTAATGATTTGTATAATTCAGGTAACACTTCCATTTGTTCATTATAAAAGTCACTACCCTCAGTCATTAAACTGTTGGTCCAGAAACCACTAGACAATGACATCCAATTTGTAATTTCAGGAGTAACCTGTGTTTCGTAACATAAATCACCTCCTGATTTGGGGCATGTAATAATTTTATCCTGCGACATTTTCTTCTACTTTTTTAAGTTTTGGTAATTCAATTTTCTTTAATTGAGGGAGTTTTAGTTGTATTTGTTTTGGAAATTCTGGAATGTATTGGGTAAGAATACTGTCTATTTTTTCTTTCATTTTATCCCAACTAAATTCGTTTTTGCTTTTGTATGCTTGACGTTTAGCCCCGTCAATGTATTCTTTATAATTTTCAAACATGTTTTTCATATGATGACCAGCATGTCCTGTATCAACACTAAACCATTGTGATTCTTTTAATAACCAATTATTAGCAGCACTTGGATGAACATTTGTCATAGTACCGGGAAGCATAGTGGTGAATTTTTCATCTAAGAAATCTTTATGGCCACTCCAATTAGTAGTAATAATTGGTTTTTTAACCAAACTAAATTCAAGTAATGGGCGACCAAATCCTTCACCTTTTGTTAGGTTAATCATTGTTTTTACTTTAGGATGATTATACAATTCATTTATTTCTGAATCAGTAAATTCACCGTGTAGTAGGTAAACATTAGGAAGATCTTTTGAAGCAACAGTCTTTTTAATCAGTTTGATTTTTTTCAAAATTTCATCTCTGTCAACATATGAAGAACCTATTTGTGAAGTTTTAAGGATAAGTGCAGGTTTATTCTTTTTGTTTTTAAATGTTTCAAAAAACGCTTTGATTAACAAACCAACATTTTTTCTATCCTCACCTAAATCACCGTTAATCCAGTGTCCTAAAAACAAGAAACAAAACTGTTCTGGAATTGAGTCTAGGTTAATGTTTTTAATTTCTGTTTTTTCAAGTATTTTATAGATGTTTGTATCTGCACCTTCAAACAATACTTCAATTGGTTTTTCAACTTTAATTCGTCCTAGTAGTTGATTTGTTCGTTGATCAACTTTATCAAAAACTGTATCAAGGAATGTTTTCTTTGAATGCTCAGAAGAAGTTAATGTTAAATTCATCCTATTAATCCCTTCAATCCAGTCACCTGGAGACAAAGTTGATTCAATTCCTGCTGTTACACCAATATTGTATTTTCCAACAGGTTGAAATTCACTTGGAATTGTAATTTGCATCCAAATTTCTGGTTGTTTTGGAAGTTGAGGTTGTTCCCAAATATGACTCTGTAAGAATAACCATTCAGGATTATCCTCAATGAATCCCCAAGGTGTATTGCCCCACATTTGAGGAATTACTTTAACATCATATTTATCTGTTTCGATAATTGCTTTAACTAAGTCTCGAGAACGGGCGCCGTATCCACTGTACGTATCGATAGGGCAACTAATAAAAAATAACGGTTTACTCATTTTAGTATACTAATTGGTGTTTAATTGTTCTAAGTTCTGCTTTATTGGTATTTATAAGTTCATATTTTTCTCTTGGTTTCCAAGTTTTAAACAAATTGTCTAATGTATTAATAACATTTTCTCCCATTTTTTCACTTGTAAATCCAGCTTCATCTGACAAAGCCCATTCACGTCCTTTTAAACCAAGTGCTTTTCTTTCTTCTTTACTTAATTTGTAAACATTCATAATTTGTTCTGCTGCATCTTCAGCATTGCACCTGTCATCCCAAATGTAAGGTGTAAGTGGTGAGCCTTGAATTGAGCGGTTTGTTGGATAAACTGGAAATGCCCATTCACCATGTTCTTTAATTTTACCAGTATGGTTTGAAGGGAATTTATCATCAAAGTCAATCCATTTACCTTTTATACTAAAACGCATTTGGTCTTGCATTCCACCAGTAACATTTGCAATGATTGGATTACCACACAAAATTGCTTCAGTTAAACTTAGTCCCCATCCTTCATTGTTGGTTAATA
>Ga0214923_10005633_pt1 | contig 14462 bp, 10 predicted proteins | sample LL1510_MetaG_FD_177993 | JGI IMG/M metagenome (GOLD analysis project Ga0214923, IMG submission 177993) | Freshwater microbial communities from Lake Lanier, Atlanta, Georgia, United States - LL-1510 | ecosystem: Environmental > Aquatic > Freshwater > Lake | place: USA: Georgia | collected... | reverse complement strand
TAGTTTTATTATATATTAACTTTAAATGATTTAATAAAAAAGTGTTAAAAAGTGGAAAACACTTAACACTTTCCAGAGAGAGAAAATTATTTTTGAAAAAAAAAAATTTTATAAGTATTTTTTCTAAAAAAATTAATAAAATTATCATAAAAATTTATTAATTTTTATAAAAATGTTAATATTAATTAATAGTTGATATGTTTATAGAATCATATATTTTATTTAGTTTATCTTCAAAATAAGTAAATTTATATGTTCCATCGGTTTGATTACTTTCAACACATTTAATACTATTTACACATTTAGTAAATGCTTTTTTAATTTTATTTAGACTACATGAAAAATAATCTTTTTTATTTTTGTATCTATATTTATATAACATTGATCTTAAACAGGTTTCTAATTGTAATGGACATGCTAATTCAACATAATGCACAACTGTCTTATTATGTATAGAATGTGTATTATGTATTTGTATACGTTTATTCATATTATCAGTTTTACCAATTCTATAATATGTTTCACCATCAATATCGGTTTCTTCAATTACATACACAATGCCACCATCTAGGAATTTTTCTAATTTTAGATCATTATGCAATAATTTATTTTTTGCTTCAAGATCATTATTTTTTTTTAGTAATTTAGTTATATCTTCATCTGAAGAAAATATATTTTGTTGTTTTAAATTAGGTAATACATCAGATGTTAACCATTTAACAAATTTTTTAGATTTTATATTTCTTGATTTAATTAATAATGAATATAATCCACTTTCATTACACCTTTTTCACTAAAAAATGGGACACTAAATTAATTTTTATTTATATAATCATTTGCTTGTATAAATAAATACTTAAAATAATTTTTAAGATGTTCTTTCTTTATTTTTTTTTTTAATTACTTTATCTATTACATTTTTTAATTCGTCAAAATTATCTGGACTTTTATTTTTAACATGACTTTTTAATTGACTAAAAAAATTTTCTATTGGGTTACATGCTGGATTATATGGCAAACTATAAATTATTTTATTATTAGAATTTTGAATATTTTCTTTTACTATTTTGGATCTATGAAAATTCGCATTATCTAATATCAGTAAATTATTTTTATATTTATCTTTAATAAATTCATTATAAAAATCATTAAATTTTATTGCATCAATTCCACCATTATCTTTTTTATATAATTTATAACCTATTATTTTTCCATATTTTATTGCACATATAAAATTAAATTTAACAAATGGATATTTATGAACAACAAATTAAAAATCTCTGATTTTTAATTGTCCTACTTTTCAAAAAAAAATATTTTTTTTTGAAATGAACAGTTCTATAACATTTTTTACCTTTTTCACATCTACCTAAATTTTTACTCATATTCAAATAAAACTCAGATTCATCTATTGATATTAAATTTCGTTTTCCAGTTTCAATTATTGTTTTATAAAAATTAATTTTATCAGTTTTTAATGTTGCTAATTTCTTTTCAGGATAATATTTTTGTCTTAATTGTTTATGTGTAATATTTAATTTATATTTTATTATATAAAATAAATAAGATATAGATATTTTTACAGTGTGTTCTTTATTAATTTTTTTTCTAATTTTTGATAATGTTATAGCTGGATTTATTTTTATCAAATTTTTTATAAATAATAATATTTCTTTTGTAATTATACTTTCTCTAGGTTTATTTTCTTTTCTATCAACTGATTTAATTTCAAAATATTTTTCTATTCATCGTTGTAAAGAAGATTTACTACAATCTAATAATTCTGCTACTTTGCGTATACTATCTATTTTAAGGTATAATTTAATTGCTGATAATTTAAAATCTACAGAATGATGCATTTTATAATAAAATAGATAAATTAAATAATAATTTATTTATAATATTTGTATAATTTAAAAATCAATTTCATTTTCTTCATTTTCTTCATATTTATTAAAATTATGAATTGCTTGTTCCAAATATATTTTAATATCTTCAAAAAATAATTCTTGATTACTTATTTTTATTTTTATATTGTTAATTATATTTTTATCTTTTTTGTCTAATTCTTTCACAATATCATAAAAATAATCTTCAATATATTTAGGTATTTCTGATATATGTAAAGCATTTCTTGTAATATTTTCATCTATAATTTGTTTATATGTATATTTAACGCTATTTTTTGGATTTTCTTTTTTACAATATTGATAAAAATTATATATTATTTTATGTTTATATGTATAATCATTTAATAAATAATTTTCAATACTATTTTTTATAATATTACAATTTTTATCAATATTTAATTTTATAAATATAGGTTCACTATTATCAAGAGATAATATACATGTATATATTATTTTATTTGCATATCTTTCAAAATTTTTTTTATGTTTATTATAAATATTTTGTAATAAAAAATTATTAAATATACTTGTTAACATTATGTTATTAAAATTTAATTTATTAAATTGTGGTGTTATTATAAAATCAATAATATATTCATTTGAGTTAGCAATAAGTTCAAAATTATTAGTAATTTTAAAATTACTATGATCGTTATATAATACAACAGGATGAAATATATTATATTTAAAATTGGAAGTATTAAACTTTTCTGTAATATATTTTTTATAGTTTTCATATAATATTTTTATTTGTTCTGTTTTTTTATAGTGATTAATTATACTTTCTCTAATTTCTTGATATTTATTAAAATCATCACTATTATTATTTTCATTAAAATGTTTTTTACATAAACATTTATATTCATTACAATGATTTTCATCTATTGAATTTGAACATTCATCAAAATAATATATTAATGAATAAACATCCATAATTGTTATATCAGAATATTTTCCATTGTCATATAATTTAATCATATGCAATAAAATAACAGTTTCTAATGGACATAAAAAAGGTAATTTTTTTTCTTTTATACTTTTACTTATTTTTTGTTGAATATTTTTTATAAAATTATACAAGGTATCTTTATAATTATAATATTTTGTTAAATTCTTTGTTGTAAATTCTAAAATTGGAAAATTATTGGTGTTTTTTCTTTTTTCTATATTTTTATAATATTCATTATGATAATAAAATTTTAATTTTAGTTTTGAAATTTTATTTAATACTTCAATAAATTGGAAAGTACGGAAACAATCATCAGTATCATAAGTATCATCTATTTTTTCATTATTTATTATATTAAATTTAAGGTAATAATAAAATACACAATAACGAATTGTATGATGTCCCCATTCAATAATATTTTTATTATCTTGATTTTCTGGTAATATATTTACTAATTCCGATAAAGATAAATATTTATCATATATATTTAAAAATAGATTATCAGAATTACAAGAAAAATTAATTATTTTATTATATTTAATTGATATTTTTATATCATTCAAATCTGGTTTTAATTCATTATCTATTTCAATATATTTTTCAAATTTTTGTGCGATATCATCATTTATATTTTCTATTCCTATATAGAGTGATTTTTTTTGTCTTGTTAATGCAACATGTAATAAAGAATCATATTGTAAATTACACTTATCTTTACTAAATATTTGTAAAGCTTTTTGATTTAATCCAAATAAAAATACAACTTCACTTCCATTACCTTTTGAAGCATGAATCGATAATATTCTTGTTGCATTTTCACTTTCTCTTAAATCTATAGATTTACCTTCATCTGATTTATGTAAAAATATATATTTATATGATTTATTTTTTTTTATTTTATTTTTCCAATATTTATTATGAATTAATACATTATTTTGATAATTTTCATCATTAAATTTTTCTATCCAAAATTCTTGTATTCTTGCTTCTAATCTATTTGCTAAATAATTTCCTGTTAAAATAGGAAAAATAAACATAAAATTATTGGGCATATAATTATATTTGATAATTTCATTATCCATATAATTAATAATTTTTTTAATTAATTTATCTATTTTTAATTGTGTTATTTTATTATCAGAACGTAAAATTGGAATTTGAAATATATTATATGGTTTAATATTATTTTCATGTTGATATTTACACAATGGATTATTACAAATTTCTGTAATATGTGGTAAATTATATTTATCAAAATCAACAATATCATTAACAAAATCTTTTAATTGATCATTATGAAATCGCATTACGTGATTTTTACCATCACTTTTTTCAATAGTAATATGTGGTAAATCATTGAATTCTAAAAATGTATGAATATTATGATCACCCCAAATACTTTGTAATTTATCACCAATAATATATGCATCAATATATGTATTTCGCATAATGCTACAAATTGCTTCAATATATTCAGGTCCTAAATCTTGTGCTTCATCAATAATTATTAAACACCTTTTATTTAATTTAATATTTTCTTGAGAATATTTAATCGAACCATTTTTTTCTGTTTTTACATAACCATTTTTAATTGATTTTACAATACCACTAAAATAATCTTTATCTTTAGTTTCTTTATTTCCAATAGCATACATAAAAGAATCAATAGTTCCTATAATAATTTTACATTCACTTTCTGTTTCTTTATTATAATAATTAATTTTATATTGTTTACCAGAAATATTATAACCTTCCTCTGGAATTTCTAAATTATTTAAACTACCTCTATCATATTGTTCTAATAATTCATTATAGATAACATCTTTTGCAGTATGTGCTTTAGTTAAATATATAAAAATATTTTTATGTTTAAATTTTTCATTTTTATCCATCAATTGAATACTTTCATACGTTTTGCCACAACCAGCCCCACGCTGATTATGATATAAAATACATTGTGGTATTTCTTCTTCAGACCAAATATTTTTTTTATTTTTAAGTGATTTAATAAAATCTTTCTTTGTTTTACATTCAATAACATCTATCATATTACTTTTAATTTCATTTGGATTAACTTTATAAATTTTATCTTCATAATTTAAAAAAATAAAATTATGACATATAAAATGTTCAAATTTCCAATAATCACCAAAGAAATATATCATAAAAATATTACCAATTTTATTAATTTCTATAGTATCATTGCAATCAATAATCCAATATAAAAGTTTATTATTATTTATAGAATTTTCATTTCTACTTATAACATCTTCTTTTGATATATAACTATGTTGAAATTCTATTATAATATTATCAACTATTACATCTGCTATATGATTACCAATAGGTATTTCTTTTTGTTCAAAATTATTTTGCCAATCTTTATGCCAATCAGTTACTAAACTAATACTTTTATGTTTAAAATGACATTTCTTAATTAGTGATTCATATTTAATTAAATCGTGTTTTTCTTTACATACTAAATATTTGTCACCAGTTTTAATTTCATTTTGTAGTTCTTTATTTTGAATATAATTTAATATTGTAATTTTATTTATAAGTTCATCATTTTTATTTTTCAAAATATAAGCATACTCTGAATTATTATTACAAATGCACTTAGTCATAATAATATTAATTGTTTAACCTTTAAGGTATTTAATATTTATTATATCATTTTTGTTACCTTCAAAAAATTTTTTTTCACTAATTAATAATAATAATACAAATAAAAATTTTTTATTATAATATAATAATGCAAATAAAAATTAATAATTATAATAAAAAATTTTATAATTTATTGAATCATCATAAAAAAATTTATAAAAATATACAAACTAATAAATTATTAGAATATAAAAAAAATTATAATACTATACAAAATAATAAATTATTAGAATATGAAAAAAAATTTTTTTATTTATGGAAAGTTGAAAATTTTTTTGATTTTATAACACTTTTCTTAAAGATTTAATTATTTATTAGGTATGTTTATAAGTTGTTTATTTATATTATTTTTTCTATAAGAATAATATAAATATATAAATATTAAAAAATATAGTTTATAAACATATCTTAACAATAAAAAAAGTAAAATAAACATAACAATATAAAAAATTTGAATATAATAATTAAAAAGTAATTAGTTATTATATTTATGAATAAACTAAAAGGTGACGCTTATGAATTACAAATTAAAAATTATATCATTAATGAATTAAATAATAAAGCTTATTTATGGACTGAAACACCTGAAAATATTTTAATTGATTTTGGTATTATTGGTTCACATAATCAACAGCGTTTAAATAGAATTAATAATAATTTATTAATTGATACTGGTATTGATATTATTCAAATAGATGATCAAAATAAATGTATATTAGTTCAATGTAAAAATGGATATACAAATGGAATTACAATTAATAATTTAGCTGGATTTTTTGGTTGGATGTGTAGTTTACCTGAATTAGTTGGATATGTTTATTATACTAATAAATTATCTAAAAATATTAGAGAATTACCATATAATAATAGAATAAAATATATTAAACAACCATATATTGAAACTATTCAAAATGATATTACTGAATTTAAACCTTATGATTATCAATTAGAAGCATTTAAACAATTTAAAAGTAATTTTAATAATCGTGGTATATTATCATTACCGTGTGGAACTGGAAAAACATATATTACTTATTTATGTAGTACATTATATAAAAAAATAATTATATTATCTCCACTAAAAGAATTTGCTAAACAAAACTTAAATAAATTTATTGAATATGGATATAATAATAATACTTTATTAGTTGATTCTGATGGCGAACGTGATATTGATAATATTAATAAATTTATTAATAATGATTCTTTTTTAATTTCATCTACTTTTTGTTCTATTGATGTAATTAGTAAATTAAAATTAGATAATGTATTAATTATTATTGATGAGTTTCATAATTTATCTAAAAATAATGTTACTAATGAAAATAATGATTTTTATAAATTATTAAATTCTGATTATAATATTTTATTTGTTTCAGCTACACCAAGAGTTTATGAACTAGAAGATGAAGATTATAATGATTCTATTTTTGGTAATACCATTTATAATATGACATTTACTGATGCTATTAAAAATAAATATATTACAGATTATAGAATATGGTTACCATCAATTCATGAAGATAATGAACAATTAGAAGAAGAATTAAGTATATATGATATAAATTCAGTTATAAAAGCTAAATGTAATTATTTATTTTCATGTTTATTAAATAATGGTTCTCGTAAATGTATTATTTATTGTATTGATACAACAGAAATTATTGATATGATAAATGGAATGAATGAATTAAATAAATTTTATTATATTAATTATAATATCAATCAAATAACATCAAAAAATAATGATAAACAACGAAATAAAATATTAAATAATTTTTCTAATGGAACAAATATACAATTATTATTTTCAGTTAGAATTTTAGATGAATGTATTGATATTCCTTCATGTGATTCTATTTATATAACATATCCATCACAAAGTAAAATAAGAACAATACAACGATTATGTAGATGTATTAGGTTAGATAAAAATAATAAATTTAAAATAGGTAATATATTTATTTGGTGTAATGAATATGATTTAATATTGGAAACTTTAAGTGGAATTAAAGAATATGATATATTTTTTAAAGATAAAATTCAATTAAATAATACAAATTATTTTGGAAAATCTAATAATAAATTTTATATAAATGATAAACAATTAATAAGTAATTATTTAGTTGGTATAAAAGAATTTAAACAATTAACATGGATTGATAAATTAAAATTAGTAAGTGAATATATTGATAATAATTCAAAAAGACCCTCAATGAACGATAAAAATAAAGATATTAAACAATTAGGTCAATTTTTATCAGATCAACAAAAAAATTATAAAAATAATAAATATATAATGAAAGATACTAATATAAAAAAATTATATGAAGAATTTATTGAAAAATATAAAGAATATTTTTTAGATAATAATGAAATTTGGTTAAATAATCTTAAATTATGTGAAAAATATATAATTGACAATAAAAAAAAACCATCAAAAAATGATAAAAATAAAGATATTAAATATTTAGGTTCTTTTTTATCACATCAACAACAAAATTATAAAAATAATGAACATATTATGAAAGATTCTAATATAAGAAAATTATATGAAGAATTTATTGAAAAGTATAAAGAATATTTTTTAGATAATAATGAAATTTGGTTAAATAATCTTAAATTGGTTAGTGATTATATTGATAATAATTCAAAAAGGCCCTCAATGAACGATAAAAATAAAGATATTAAACAATTAGGTCAATTTTTACAAAACCAACAAACAAATTATAAAAATAATAAAGATATTATGAAAGATACTAATATAAAAAAATTATATGAAGAATTTATTGAAAAGTATAAAGAATATTTTTTAGATAATAATGAAATTTGGTTAAAAAATCTTAATTTGGTTAGTGATTATATTGATAAAAATAAAAAGAGGCCCTCACAAACAGATAAAAATAAAGATATTAAACAATTAGGTAAGTGGATATCAACTCAACAAAGAAACTATAAATCTAATAAACAAATTATGAAAGATTCTAATATAAGAAAATTATATGAAGAATTTATTGAAAAGTATAAAAAATATTTGTAATTATAATAATTTATTCTAAATAATTCATGAAATATTTTTTATGATTGCTAAAAAAAAATATACTGATAATGAACTTATTATTATTTGTTAAGTGTTAGATATATTCAAAGAAGATTTTGATTATACTATTGAAAAAAAATTACAAGTAGTTATGATATTAATATTTATGAAGAAATATTATATTTAGCAAATCATTATAATCAAATTCATCATATTGAAAAAATTTATAATAGTTTTTTAGTAAAACATTCAACATTAAATTGGTTATCAAATCACAATATTTATTATGGTGGTAATACAAGTGATTATAAATTACGTAAACATTTTAATTTAATTGCTTATGATAATGATAATGATAATGTATTTATTTTTTATATAAAACCATCATTTAATAATCTAAATTATAATAATATTTTATTAGAAAGCATATTTGATACATTTTTGATAAAATATTGTAGTAAAATTGATAATATAGAAATTAATGAAATTACTAAAATAAAAAATACTAAAGAAAAATTAATACAAGAAAAAAAAATAAATGATTTTAGTAAATTTGATAGTAAAAAAATAACAACAATTATATTTTCTTTAGATAATAATGAATATTATCCATTATCATGGTATGATGAAAATAATAATGATTTAATTTCAAATAATAAAGATATAATATTAAATTTATTAAATATATCACTAATAAATAAATATAAAATAGAAAGTAAAAATATTTATTTATTTTATACATATTGGAAAAATTTTATAGAAACCGAAGAAAAAATAATAAATGCTAAACAAATAATACAAAGAATTATAATTATTTATAAAGATATAAAAAGTAAAAAAAATACAAAATATAATACAGAATTAAATTGTATACAATTTATATTAAATTTTTTTGAACAAATTAAAAATGATATTAATAGATGTAATAATGATTATGATAAATCACAAATATTAGAAAAATATTTAGATAGAGATTTTTTTATTGAAGAAATAGAAAAAATTATAAGTGATTCAATAAATGAATATTTAGGTATATAATAAAATATAATATATTATAATGCATAAAAAATATTATAGTTTTATAATTAATGATGTAAGATATATTAAAAATACTAATAATAATTTTAATTTGTTAAAAAATAGATTTATGAAAAATATAAATAATAAATCAAAAACAACTAATAAATCAAAAACAACTAATAAATCAAAAACAACTAATAAATCAAAAACAACTAATACATATGGCGAAGATTCAGATGAAAAAACATATATAAATATAATAAATGATTTAGGTAAAATTACTGAACTTCTACTTGAAATATATAATGAAAATGATTTTTCTATAATGGATACCTTGATTGAACTTACTGTAATAGAGTTTTTTAATGCAGACTTAATGAAATCACTAAATGAAATATCTAAAGTGTTTAAACATTCTCATCCAGAATTTTATAATTATTTAATTAAAAATATAAAATTAATAAATGAAATATTAGATATTGTAAATAGTGATAATAAAAAAAATTATGAATATAGATTAATGAATAAAATACGTGATTTATACGATTTATTGTTCAAAACTGATCAACATCTAGTTGTACAATAATTTTTATAAAAATAGTGTATATAATAATAAGTATATGATTATAAGTTATTAATTTATAAAAAGTTATTAATTTATAAAAAGTTATCAATTATAAAAAAGTTCTCAATTTATTATATGAATTATAAAAATAATTATATAACAAATTTAAAAAATTATAGTGGTGAAATAGTACCAGAATATATACCAACAAAATACATTCAAGATTGTTATGATATTATTACATTTATCAATAAAATAGGTATATGTTGGTATTTATCTATTTTAATAATATTTATTTTTGGTGATACGACTAGTCCATTTGTGCAAAATATATTAGTAAATTTTAATTTAGAAAATAAAATAAATAGATCAGAAAATTATTTGAAATTACTTTTGAAAGATAAATATAATAAACATGATTTATTAGAATTAATATTAGTAATAAAAGATATATTTAAAATTAAATATACTAAAATTAACAAAATTAAAACTAAACAAAAAGTTAAATTACTTAAATCAAATGATAATGCAGAAATGATAGTTGATATATATAATAAAATATTTAACTATACTAATAAAAATGGTGGTGATTTTTTTGATACTGTATTTTTTACTAATATATTAAGTAGTATTTTATTAAATAAATTAACTAAAACTACAATAATTTATATTAATAATAAATTTAATATTAATAATAAAATTGATATTGAATTAGTAAATAATTCATTAGGAATTATAATTACATCATCTGTAAAAAATACTTTAATAGGTCATGATTGTTGTTTTTTTAAATGTAATAATAAATTAATGTATTCTAGTAATCATTTGTCATTTGAATATAATTGGATTGAATTATTTTTACAATATAATAAATTAATAGATGCTAATATAAAATTTAATATATATATTAATTTATTATATGATGTTGGACCAATTATTATAACTGAAACAAATGAATTATTTATTTATAAAAAAAGTAGAAAAAGTAAAAAAATAAAAATGCAAAATAAAATACAAAATCAACAACAAGGATTGAATCCATTATTTATTTATGATATAGTAAAATTTACAATATTAAATTTTTATACTAAAGAAAATATTAATAATTTTAGTGTAGATAATAATTTAGAATATTTATTTTATTATATTGAAAATAATAATAATTATAATATTCAAGTTATAAAAGACTTGTTAAATATAGATAATTATGATTATAATTTATCATATAATGGAATATCACCATTTAAATTAGCATGCTATAAAAATAACATTATTATGGTTAAATTATTTTTAGAGTCATCTAAAGCAATAGATTATAATTGTATATCAAATGGTATTACATTATTTTATAGAGCATGTCATTATAATAATATTGAAATTATTAAATTATTTTTAAATGCAGATAAAGATATATATTATAATTTTACAAATAATGGTGTATCACCATTTTATTTAATATGTAATAATAATAATATTGAGCTTGTTAAATTATTTTTAAGTGTTAAAAATAAAATAAATTATAATTTATTATATGATGGTGAATCACCATTTTATTGTGCTTGTTCTAATAATAATATAGATATTGTTAGTTTATTATTATTATCAAATAAAAAGATAGATTATAATTTACCATATAATGATATAACACCATTTTATGTGGTATGTGAACTAGAATATTATGAAATAATAAAATTATTATTATCAACAAACAAACAAATAAATTATAATTCACTATGTGATGATGGTAAAACAGCTTTTTATATGGCTTGTGAACAAGAAAAATTTGAAATTGTTAATTTATTATTATCAACAAATAAAACAATTAATTATGATTTACCGTATAAAGGTAAAACAGCTTTTTATATGGCTTGTGAACTAGGAAAATATAAAATTATTAAATTAATTTTAATGTATAATAGATCAGATATAAATTATAATTTTTTGTATAATAATATATCGCCATTAGAAATTGCATATCAAAATAAACATATCAATATAGTTAACTTGTTAAAATTTAATATTTTAATATGATTTAATTTCTTATTTTTATTATATATGGATTATAATAAATATATAAAATATAAAATCAAATATATAAATTTAAAAAATTATATTGGTGGCATGATACCAGATATAGAAAAAATGGAAGATATAGAAACAATGGAAAATATAAAAATAGTTGAAGATATAGAAACAATGGAAGATATAAAAACAATGGAAGATATTGAAACAATGGAAGATATAGAAACAATGGAAAATATAAAAATAGTTGAAGATATAGAAACAATGGAAGATATAAAAAAAATGGAAGATATAAAAACAATAAAAGATATACAACCAATAAAACGCATACAAGATTGTTATGATATTATTACATTTACCAATAAAATAGGTATATGTTGGTATTTAGCTATATTAATAATATTTATTTTTGGTGATGTAACAGGTCCATATGTACAAAATATATTATTAAATTATAATCTAGAAGAGCAATTAAATGAAGCAAAAGAATTATTAAGATTTATTTTAAAAGAAATATATAATTATAAATATTTATTAGATTTAATAAATTTAATACGCAAAAAATTTATAATTAAATATGATAAAGTTAGTAATATAAAAAATGAAAGAAAATTTGAAAGACAATTATCATATGATACATCACAAGATATTATTTTATTATATAATCAAATATTTAATCGAGATGAATCAGAATTTGGAGGTCGTTTTTATGATAATTTTTTTTTTACTAATATATTAAGTAGTTTTTTTTTTAATAAGTTAATTAAATTTAATAAGTTTAATATTAATAATGTTATTGATATTAATTTAGCTTTTAATTCTATTGGAATTTTATTTAATGTAACTAATCATATATGTTGTTTTTTTAAATGTAATAATAAATTAATGTATGCTAGTAATTCAATATCTATTGAATATGATTGGATACAATTAATTAAGCGATATAATGAATTAATAAATAGTAATACAAAATTTATATTTTATATTAATATAAAATATGATATAGGACCAATAATTATAATAAAAGAAACTAATACAATAATTAATTATAAAATAAGTAGAAGAAAACATAAAAAAAAATATACAAACAAAATTTTAACACAACAACTAATAACTTCTGATTCTGATAAACATAATTTTGAACAATTAGAAATATTAACTTATTATACTAAAGAAAATATTAATACGTTTAGTAAAGATAATAATTTAGAATATTTGTTTTATTATATTGATTATAATCCAGATATTTCAATTATAACAAAATTATTAAATATTGATGATTATGATTATAATTTGGCATCAAATTATGGTATAACGCCATTTATATTAGCAGTTTTAAAAAATCGTGTTGAAATTGTTAGGATATTTTTAGAGAGTAATAAAAATATTAATTATAATATTACATATAATAATCAATCAGCATTTTGTATAGCATGTAATAATAATTTTATAGATATAGTTATATTATTATTAAATTCTGATAATATAGACTATAATTTACCATATCACAATATAAATACTATACATACACCTTTTTATATAGCATGTACTAGAGGATTTACAGAAATTGTTAATTTAATGTTAAGATCTGACAAAAATATAGATTATAATCTATCATACAATAATAAAACACCATTTTATAGTGCATGTTTATTGAATCATGTAGAAATTGTTAATTTAATGTTAAGATCTGACAAAAATATAGATTATAATCTATCATACAATAATAAAACACCATTTTATAGTGCATGTACTAGAGGATTTACAGAAATTGTTAATTTAATGTTAAGATCTGACAAAGATATAGATTATAATCTATCATACAATAATAAAACACCATTTTATAGTGCATGTTTATTGAATCATGTAGAAATTGTTAAATTAATGTTAACATCTGACAAAGATATATATTATAATTTATCATATAATAATAAAACACCATTTTATATTGCATATAAAAAAGGTTATTTTGAAATTGTTAATTTACTGTTAACATCTGAAAAAGATATAAATTATAGTTTATCATAATAATGATATATCACCATTAGATATTGCAATTATAAATAATCATACTCAAATAGTTGAATTATTATTAACACATTAAAAAATTGTATATACCTATAGTCTTTATTTTATATTTTATATAAAAATATTAAATATAAAAAAAATTGTATATACCTATAGTCTTTATTTTATATTTTATATAAAAATATTAAATATAAAAAAAATTGTATATACCTATAGTCTTTATTTTATATTTTATATAAAAATATTAAATATAAAAAAAAT
>Ga0214923_10005632_pt1 | contig 14463 bp, 2 predicted proteins | sample LL1510_MetaG_FD_177993 | JGI IMG/M metagenome (GOLD analysis project Ga0214923, IMG submission 177993) | Freshwater microbial communities from Lake Lanier, Atlanta, Georgia, United States - LL-1510 | ecosystem: Environmental > Aquatic > Freshwater > Lake | place: USA: Georgia | collected 2015-10-15 | reverse complement strand
ACTTTTACAGGTACAGGTAATTTACTTTTATCAAATAATGATATATTACAATTAGCATATTCTGGTGGATATACGAATAATCAATTTAATGCTAATATAGCTAATGCTAATCTTTCTAATAATCAAACATCTATATATAATGAAGTTATGGCTAATTCTTGTCTTAGTGTATATTCATATAATAATCCTAATGGGTCAGGTGCTCCAATTTCATTATCTTTAGGTTCAGTAACAATAAACCCTGTAATACAAATTGTTGATTATACTTTTAATATAGTTTATTAGAAAAATAAAAAATAATAAAATAAAAAAATAATAAAATAAAAAAATAATAAAATAAAAAAATAATAAAATAATAAAATTATAAATTAACGTAATAAAAATAAATAATAAAAAAATAATAAAATTATAAATTGACGTAATAAAAATAAATAATAAAAAAATAATAAAATTATAAATTGACGTAATAAAAATAAATAATAAAAAAATATAAAATATAAAAAAGATTAATTTTATAAATAATATTTTTATTTATAAAAATGGTATCTAAAGAAATAAAAATAAATAAACTTTTACCTGTTCAACGATTATTTCCTAATCCTACTCTTTCTTCATCTTCTTCATCTCCCCCCTCCCCCGAATTAACAAGTAATAATAATACTATTAGTAATAATAATACTATTAGTAATAATAATACTATTAGTAATAATAATACTATTAGTAATAATAATAATATAAGTAATAATAATATAAGTAATAATAATACTATTAGTAATAATATAAGTAATAATATAGTTCAACCTTTTGCTAATAATACATATCAATCAACATATAATTTGAATGGAAATCCATATGCTTGCCAATTAGTTTTTAATTCAACTGGTAATTCGGTAAGTTATTCTCTTGGAGATAATTTAAATAATTTTATATATACACAGTCTAATATTCCTATTATTATGAGTAGTACACAGAATAATAAAATCTGGTGTATGGATCCTACTGGATCTTCGAGTTGTAATATGGTTTTTACTTTTAATTCTGATTATACTCAAATTACATGTCCAACATTTAAAGGTGTAGCTAATATTACTAGTGATATTTGGAATCAAATTCAAAAATATTACCCACCTAACAATTATTTAACAAATCTCTATAATTCAACTTTTTCTTCATCAAATGCAAGTTCATATGTAGTACTTCCTACATTTTTTATAAATAATGAAAATGTTACTTATTATCTTAAAGGTTTACCTTTTTCAGTTCAATTAAATAATCTATTAACTAATAATACAATTGCAAATAATAAAATAATTATACAAATACCTAAAAACTTATTACCAGTAAATTGTTCATTAACTCAAAATAATACAAATTATAAGCAATTAACTTGTAAATATATAATAGATACATATAAATCTCAAACACCTACTAGTATTTTTACCTTAACTAACAATACAAATGGTATAATTCAATATACGGGAAGCAATAGATATGTAGATATATATTATTCAATTAAATTGCAATTAATTTTTCAACTACCATGTTTAATAATAGGTACATCTGTAGCTCCAATACCACAACCAATAGTAGGACGAATTCCTTATTCAACTGATTATATTAATAATAATAATAATTATAATTTTAATATAAATTTATTACAAAATGGAATTGCAATACCAGTTCAATCTACTACAAATAATACAAGTTTAAAATCTAATACATTCTATACTTTTGAAGGTACAGCTAGTAATTTACTTTTATCAAATAATAATATATTACAATTAGCATATTTTGGTGGATATACGAATAATCAATTTAATGATAATATAGCTAATAATTATTTGAATAATATCCAAACATCTATACTTACTAACGCAGCTAATACTTCTTTTAGTGGTTATACAACTCAATTTACTCCTAATAATGGTATAGGTGTTCCAATTGGATTAACTTTAGGTCCAGGAACACCAAACCCTGTAATACAAATTGTTGATTATACTTTTAATATAGTTTATTAGAAAAGAAAAAATTAGAATATATTAAGAAAAAAATATAAAAGAATTAAATAATGGCAAAAATGAAGAAATAAGATTAAAGAATAAATAAAAATAATAGAAAAAAATTATAGTTAGAATATTAAAATAAGAATTAGAATTAACTTAAAAGACTTAAATAAATTATTTTGATGATTATAGTATAGTAATATATTTTAATTTAATATAACTATAACTAATAATAGTGAATATTAAAACCTATATATTTTATATTGAAAATATAATTAATCTCTAATATTTTTTAATAATTTTAATTTTATCATTATTAATTATTATAAATATTAAATAATTACTATAATATTATAATATTTATTTATAATTTATAATAATTAATAAATGAATATATATAATTAATAAATGAATATATATAATTAATAAATGAATATATATAATTAATAAATGAATATATATAATTAATAAATGAATATAAATTATTAATAAATGAATATATATAATTAATAAATGAATATATATAATTAATAAATGAATATATATAATTGTAAAAAATAATTTGAAAATATTAGAGATTAATTATATTTTTATATAAATGAAAATACATTTATATAATTTTCTTTGCTATGAAGATAAATCATTTGATTTTGGAAACAATGGTTTAGTATTAGTATCAGGTCCATCAGGTGCTGGAAAAACAACAATATTAAAAGCTATTTTTTTCGCATTCTTTGGAGAAGGTAATAAAGTACAAATGTATGGTAAAACAAATTGTAAAGTAGAACTAGAATTTGAAGATATGAAAATTATTAGAACAAAAAAACCTAATAGATTAATTTTAAATGATACTTATGAAGACAATATTGCCCAAGAAATTATTAATAATAAATTAGGAAACACATTTAAGACTAGTGGATATATTCCTCAAAATAATATTAATACATTTATAATGATGTCTCCAACAGATAAATTACTATTTTTAGAACAATTTGCATTTAAAGATATTAATTTAACAGAAATTAAAAATAAATGTAAAATTCAAATAAATAAAACTTCAGATGATTTAACTGCTGCTACATCTAAACTTGAATTAGCAAAAACATTTTTATTAGAATTACCAACACCTGAAACTATAGATTTTCCTATTAAATGTAAACCTAATAATAGGGATGTAGTTATAAAAAATGAAAATACAAGATTAAAAAAGGTTAAACTTGAAATAAAAAAATGTAATGATAATATTAAATTATATACTGAAATAATAAATAAAGAAAATATTTATATAGCACAAAAAACAGAAAAAATAGAACAAGTTAAAATATTAGAAAATAAAGCTCATGATTTGTATTTAAAAATATTAGATACAAAAGAGAAATTAATATTAGATACTGATAATTTATTAGAAAAAGAAAAGAAATTAGAATATATTATTAACAATAGAAAATTACAAGAATTAAACAATCAATATAATCAAAATATAAAAGAATTAAAAAAAATGGCAAATGAAGAAGAAATAAATATTAAAGAACAAATAAAAATAATAGAAGAAAATTTATGGTTAGAATATTCAAAAGAAGAATTAGAATTAACTTTAAAGGACTTAAAAATAACTGAAAAAGATGCTCAACGAATAGAATCGCTTAAAAATGATCTTAAAAAATATAATTTAAAATTAGAATTGGAAATAAATTTAGATACGCAATTAGAATTAGAATTAGAAAAAAAATTAGATTTAGAATTAAATTTAAAATTATTATATAAACAAGAAGAAGAATTAAAAATTAATTTAGAAAATAAAATTAATTTACTTCAAAATTATAAACTTAAACAAGAAACATATCAATGTCCATCATGTAATATATATTTACATTTTAATGGAAAAATTTTAGAACAAATAGATAATAATATTTTAGATAATTTTAATAAAAGTATAGAAAATACAAAAAATATAGAAAATATAAATACCCAAATTATTGAATTAAAACAACAACTTAAACATATTTGTAATGAAATTCAAGATAAAGTAAATATAAAAAAAAATATAATTAAAATTTTAACAGAAATAAAAGAAATAAATATAAAATATGAAGAAACATTAGAATTAAATAATATAAGTCTTGATATAAATTATTTGATAAATTACAGGCAAATAGAACAACAAAAAGAAATTAAATTAAAAAAATTAAAAGAAAAATTAATTACTAAAGATTATTCTCCAGCATATAAAAACTTTAAATTATCAATAGAAAATCTTAAACAAAATATATTAAATATACAACAAGATAATAATAAACAAGAAATAAAAGAAGAAGAAGATAATAAACAAGAAATAAAACAAGAAATAAAACAAGATAATAAACGAGAAATAAAAGAAGAAGAAGATAATAAACAAGAAATAAAACAAGAAATAAAACAAGAAATAAAAGAAGATAATAAACAAGAAATAAAAGAAGAAGAATTAAGAAAATTAATTATATGTCAAAAACAATTATTAAAAGATATTAATAGTTATGAAAATCAGTTAAAACAAATAGAAAAAGAAATAGAAATTATTTTTAATTCTATAATTTTAATAAGTAATAATATGTCAGAATATTATTCAAAAACTAATATAGATAAAAATAAAATAAGAGAAGAATTAAATAAAATGAATGAAATACTTGTAGAATTATATACTCAAGAAAAAAATCATATAAAAAATTTAAATAATATAGAAGTGTGGTTAAAAAATGAAGAAATAAAAGATAAATATAAAGAATGGGAGCATAAAATAAAAATTTTAATAAAAGAAGAAGAGATTAGTAGAAATAAATATACTGCATCTATGATATTAAAAAATAAAATTTTAGAAGCTGAAAGTATAGCTATGAAAAATATAATAGATAGTATAAATATACATGCTAGAGAATATTTAGATAGTTTTTTTCCTGAGTATCCGATTTTGGTGGAATTACAAACGTTTAAAGAAACAAAAAAATCTACAAGTGGTTCATTAGTAAAACCGTGTATAAATGTAATGATAGAATATAAAAGTATGGAATGTGATTTACAAATGCTTAGTGGTGGAGAATTATCTAGAATAGTATTAGCCTATACATTGGCATTATCAGAAATGTTTAATACTCCATTATTATTGTTAGATGAATGTACAGCTAGTTTAGATCAAGAATTAACTAGTGTAGTATTTGAAGGAATAAAAGATAATTTTAAAGGAAAATTAGTATTAATTATAGCTCACCAAGTAGTATCTGGAACTTTTGATACAATTATTAAATTATAATTATTATAATAATTTAAATAAATAGTAAATAGTAGTAAATAGTAGTAAATAGTAGTAAATAGTAAATATATTATTATATTCATATAATAATATAATATTAATATGAATAATTATTCATATTATTAATTAAGTTTATAATTAAGTTTATAATTAAGTTTATAATTAAGTTTATAATTAACTTTATAATTAAGTTTATAATTAAGAGATTTTATAAATTAAGAGATTTTATAAATTATTATGTTTAAAAATTTGCAGCTTGAGTAATACAAGCTTGAGTAATAATTGCTAAATCTGGTTGAAGAGGAATTAAAATTTCAAATGCTTTTTCTATAGGACTTACACTTGGATATGTACCATTACCAGCAGGTGTAATATAATATTGATTATTGTCGAAAAAGCTTCCAAATGGATTTAATGAGCAATTAGGTGAAATTGAATTTGAAGTTAATAACCCTGCCATTGCTAAAATATTATTGTAATGAACTAATAATAATCCCATAAAATATGTACCAATACCAACTCCAGTAGAAAATTTAAAAGCAATTTTGTTATCAATTTGAGTGGCTAAATCAGAAATTGTAGTATAAACGCTATTATAAGTATCCCATTTTAAATATGTTATATTTGTCATATCTGGGAAAATATTTAATATTGTTTGGGCAAAAGATACAGAATTGCTATTAATAATATTTCTTAATTGATAAGAAATAAAAGTACTATTTCTAGTTGGATCTACTCCTAATTCTAATTCAATTTTTAATATTTGAGAAAATGTATCAATTAATTGTAATAGTTCTGGTGTAAATAAATCATTATCTAAAAAGTTAACAAATGGTTGATTATTACTATTATTAACAGAACTTAAATCAAAATATCCTTGCATAATTGTTTGCATAGTAAAAAATTCAGGTGAATTATAAGCATAAGTAGAACCTTGAGGTTTAACAGATGCAAAATAGTTACCAAGAGAACCATTTGAATCGCCTCTAATTGAATCGCCTCCAATTGGATAATTATTAGGTAAATAAAAGAAATTATTAATATATGTTTGCCAAGAAATATTTTCATAATTAGATATTATATGATGTTGTTGATATTTATTTAATAAAACGGGTAATTTAGGAAGATATATGTCTTGACCAGGATCTGAATATGTTAATTGTAATGGTAAATTTGGATTATTTGTATCATTAATAGTTGAAAAATTAACTAAAACACCTTGATTTATTAAAAAACTTTCAGGTCCAAAACATCTTATTTTTTCTGTAGGATTCTTTAATGCTCTTGCGTGTATATAATTAACAAAATCTAATGGAAAGAAATGTTTAAATTCATTAAATTTATTAATATCGGCAAATTCTATTATATTACCCAACATGTTAGAATTTTGTGTAAATAATATTGTATCATTATCTCCCAATGAAAAAGATACACTACTAAAACTAAATTCAGAACTTATAGCTGTAGTAAAATCACTTTGCCATACATCCATGTTTGGACTTTTATATATATGTTCAACTTCATTAGTTGTTAATAAAGCTTCATTTATAGTATTTCCAAAACCAATATATAAGGTTGTACCTAACGCATCAAAAATATAAGATATATATTGATTAATAGCACCTACTTGAATATAGCAAATATATGTTTTTCCTGCAAATGGTGGTGGTGCTGGAGTTGGTACAGGCCATGCTTCTTGGAGGGTAAGAATGTTAAGATTTAATATTTCTTCGGCTGTGTAATTAGTTACGTCGTAGTGATTACTTGTTGTTTCTTGTAAGAATGATTCAGGAATAAATGCTTGTATATTTGTTTGTCCATTAACAAATCTAGCATGTAAATAATTATAATAATCAGAAGGATATAATAGTTTATGATATGTTTCTAAGGTATCAACATCAGGTATTGTTACAACATTATTTAGCAAATTATCATTTTTAGTAGATATAATACTTGCATCTGAATTAACAGTAAAATTAAATCTAATATGATTACATAGTGCAAAATTATCTACAGGATTATAATCAGTTTGCCATACATCTGAAAATGGACTTTTATATATATTATTTAAAATAAATCTAATAAAATTATTTGGATCTAAACATTGTTCAATAGTTGTAGCTGAACTACAATATCCTATTGTTCCTGTAGAATTAAATGAATAACTATTATACATATTTATAGAACCAAGTTGTACATATGCCATATATGTTTTTCCTGCAAATGGTGGTGTATTAATATCCTTATTACCATTATTACCATTATTACCATTATTACCATTATTACCATTATTACCATTATTACTATTAATAGGAACAGGCCATGCTTCTTGGAGAATTAAAGATTCAGGTTCATATTGGTTATTGTCATAGGAAATCATTGGTTCTTTTAAGAAACTACTAGAAGTAAATATATTTATTGATTCAGAATTATTGGTATTAAGTCTAGCTAATATAAAATTATAATAATCAGATGGAATTAAATCTTGTTGTTCTTGTAATTCACTTAAAGTCATATTTACAATAGTTCCTGCTGATAGTTTATCATTATATAATAATGAATAATCATTATTAAAACTAAATCCAGAAAGTTGAATTCCTAAAAATGTTGGACTTGGATCTTGTAAATAATCAGAAAGCCAAATATTAGGATTATTTGAACTTTGATATATACCAGTAACAACTGTATTTACAACTAAAGATAATTCATATGTAGTTCCCCATCCAATATTAACACTTTTTCCATCATCTGAAAATGAGCTAGTAATATATAGTAATGAATTTCCTGATTGAATATATGAAGTATAAGATTTTCCTGAAAATGGTGGTATTGGTACTGGATTTGGTGTTGGTGATGTAAGTTGAAGAGATAAAGTATTAGGATTATATACATTTGTATCATAAAAGATACATGGACCATCTAAGAAATTTTCTGGAGAAAATACATCTAACATTATATTAGGATTTGATACCATTCTAGCATGTATGAAATTGTAATAATCTGCTGGATAATAATCTTTATATGATTCAAAACTTAATATACTAGAAAAATGTAGTACTGTTCCTATTAAATTATTACCTTTACAAGAAGTTAAAACACTGCCGTCAGAATTAACTGTAAAATTAACACGTTCAGCTATAAAATTTGGATTTCCAGCATTAATAAAATCACTTTGCCATACTTCTATACCATCAATTGGACTTTTATATATATTATTTAATGTACTTTGTACTACTAATGCATCTTCTGTTGAGTTACCAAATCCAATAGATAAAATGGTACCTGTGGCATCGAAAGAATAACTACAAAATGTATTTTTGGTACCTAATTCTACATATGCCATATATGATTTTCCAGCAAATGCTGGAAGTTTTGGAGTTGGAACAGGCCATGCTTCTTGGAGGGGGAGACCTTTCATTTCGTCTATTGTTAAATTAGTTACATCATAGGATTTACATGGTTCTTTTAAGAAATATTCGGATGTAAATGCTTGGATTATTTCATTTGGATTATATAGCATTCTGTTATATAAAAATGTATAATAATCACTAGGTAAAAACATTGCAAGGGCTTTTAATGCATCTATATCAGCCAATTGAACTACTTGGCACATTAAATTAGCACCTTGGCAACATATTATAGTATTATCTACTTCATCAAAAGTAAAACTAATATGTTCTTGAGGAAATAATGGATTACCTCCATTCACAAAATCACTTTGCCATACATTTATATCTTTATTTGGGCTTTTATATATATTATTTATTACAGCTTGTGGTTGTAATGCAGCATTAATAGTAGCATCAACATTATTGATATCATTAACACCAGCAAAACCAATAGATAAAATAGTACCTGTGACGTCAAATGAATAACTACAATATGTTGGTGTTTCGCCAAATTGAGCATATGCCATATATGTTTTACCAGCAAATCCTGGGAGTGCTGGAGTTGGAACAGGCCATGCTTCTTGGAGGGTAAGAAGATTAAGATTTAATATTTGTTCGGCTGTGTAATTAGTTATATCATAGCATTTACAGGGGTGTTGTAAGAAAGCTTCTGCTGTAAATGCTTGGATTATTTCATTTGGATTATATAACATTCTGGTATGTAAAAAGTTATAATAATCACTGGGTATAAACATTTCAAGGGCTTCTAATGATGAAATATTAGTAAATTGAACTACTTGGCCCATTAAGTTAGTACCTTCGCAGCATGTTAAAACACCATTAACTTCATCAAAAGTAAAATTAATACGTTCTTGAGTAAATAATGGATTACCACCACTAACAAAATCACTTTGCCATACATTTATACCCTCAATTGGGCTTTTATATATATTATGTACTACAGCTTGTGGTTGTAATGAAGCGTTAATACTAGCAACAAGATTATTGCTATCATCAACACCAGCAAAACCAATAGATAAAATAGTACCTGTGACATCAAAAGAATAAGTACAATATGTAGGTGTTACGCCAAATTGAGCATATGCCATGTATGTTTTACCAGCAAATGGTGGTGGTACTGGAGTTGGAACAGGCCATGCTTCTTGGAGGGTTAAAGAAGATTGTATTTGTTCAGTTGTGTAATTAGTTACATCATAGCATTTAAATGGTTGTTGTAAGAAAGATTCTGGTTTAAATGCTTGGATTATTTCATTTGGATTATATTCCATTCTGGTATGTAAAAAGTTATAATAATCACTGGGTATAAACGTTTTAAGGGCTTCTAATTTTGTTATATCAGCAAATTGGACTACTTGACCCATTAAGTTAGTACCTTCGCAGGATATTATAACACTATTAACTTCATCAAAAGTAAAACTAATACGTTCTTGAGTAAATAATGGATTACCACCACTAACAAAATCACTTTGCCATACATCTATACCATCAATTGAGCTTTTATATATATCATTTATTGTAGATGATGGTACTAAGGCTTTTTCTATTGTTGTATCGCAACCAATAGATAAAATAGTACCTGTGGCATCAAAAGAAAAACTACTATATATTGATGATGGCCCAAATTCAGCATATGCCATGTATGTTTTACCAGCAAATGATGGAAGTGCTGGAGTTGGAACAGGCCATGATGTTTGAAGAACTAAAGGATGTGTTGGAGTAATTAAATCATAACGAGTTAAAGTTAAAGGATTTTGTAAAAATGAACTGGGGTCAAATGCTGGTAAATATTGGCCTAAATTATATCTATTAATCATAAAATCGTAGTAGTCTTTAGGATAATAATATTTATTAGACTTTAATTGGTCAATTGTTAAATTAAGTAATATAGTTGATTCAGTTATTACACTATAATCATCATTAAAAGTTATTCCGCAATTTTTATATTTACTAAGTAATGGATTAGAGGATGGTAAAACATCAGTAAGATCAGTTAACCATGTATTACTATTTGGACTTTTATAAAATCCATTAAACTGTAATGAATTATCTTGAGTAACAAGAAATAAATTAGGTTGTGGTAATACAGCAAAAATAACACTTGTTCCTGTAGGATCAAATGAATAACATTGATATAGTTGTTGAGGACCATATGAACCATTGAATTCAACATATGCCATGTATGATTTGCCAGCAAATGGTGGTGGTGCTGGAGTTGGTACAGGCCATGCTTCTTGGAGGGTTAAAGAAGATAGATTATATATACTTAGATCATAACATTTACATGGTTGTTTTAAGAAAGATTCTGATGTAAATGCTTGAATTATTTCGGTTGGATTATATACCATTCTAGCATATAAAAAGTTATAATAATCACTGGGTAAAAACATTTTAAGGTCTTCTAATGCGTGTATATCAGCCAATTGAACTACTTGACCCATTAAGTTAGTACCTTCGCAGCGTGTTATAATACCATTAACTTTATCAAAAGTAAAACTGATACGTTCTTGAGTAAATAATGGATTACCACCGCTAACAAAATCACTTTGCCATACATCTATACCCTCAATTGGGCTTTTATATATATTATGTAGTACAGTTTTTGGTTGTAATGCAGCGTTAATAGTATAAGCAAGATTATTGATATCATCAACACCAGCAAAACCAAAAGATAAAATAGTACCTGTAGCATCAAAAGAATAACTACTATATGTTGGTGTTGCACCGAATTGAGCATATGCCATGTATGTTTTGCCAGCAAATGGTGGTGGTGCTGGAGTTGGAACAGGCCATGCTTCTTGGAGGGTTAAAGAAGATTGTATTTGTTCGGCTGTGTAGTTAGTTATATCATAGCATTTACAGGGGTGTTTTAAGAAAGCTTCTGCTGTAAATGCTTGGATTATTTCATTTGAATTATATAACATTCTAGCATGTAAAAAGTTATAATAATCACTAGGTATAAACATTTTAAGGGCTTCTAATGATGCTATATTAGTAAATTGAACTACTTGCCCCATTAAGTTAGTACCTTCGCAGCATGTTATAATACCATTAACTTCATCAAAAGTAAAACTGATACGTTCTTGAGTAAATAATGGATTACCACCACTAACAAAATCACTTTGCCATACATTTATACCTTCAATTGGGCTTTTATATATATTATGTATTACAGCTTGTGGTTGTAATGCAGCGTTAATAGTAGCAACAACATTAATGCTATCATCAACACCAGCAAAACCAATAGATAAAATAGTACCTGTGGCATCAAAAGAATAACTACAATATGTTGGTGTTACACCAAATTGAGCATATGCCATGTATGTTTTACCAGCAAATTTTGGTAGTGCTGGAGTTGGAACAGGCCATGCTTCTTGGAGGACTAAAGAAGATTGTATTTGTTCGGCTGTGTAATTAGTTATATCATAGCATTTACATGGTTGTTTTAAGAAAGCTTCTGCTGTAAATGCTTGGATTATTTCATTTGGATTATATACCATTCTGTTATGTAAAAATGTATAATAATCACTGGGTATAAACATTTCAAGAGCTTCTAATTTTGATATATCAGCAAATTGAACTACTTGACCCATTAAGTTAGTACCTTCGCAGCATGTTAAAACATGACTAACTTCATCAAAAGTAAAACTGATACGTTCTTGAGTAAATAATGCATTGCCACCGCTAATAAAATCACTTTGCCATACATTTATACCCTCAATTGGGCTTTTATATATATTATGTATTACAGCTTGTGGTTGTAATGCAGCGTTAATACTAGCAACAACATTATTGTTATTAGCAGGAGCAAAACCAATAGATAAAATAGTACCTGTAGCATCAAAAGAATAACTACAATATGTTGGTGTTACACCAAATTGAGCATATGCCATGTATGTTTTACCAGCAAATTTTGGTAGTGCTGGAGTTGGAACAGGCCATGCTTCTTGGAGGGCTAAAGAAGATTGTATTTGTTCGGTTGTGTAATTAGTTACATCATAGCATTTACAGGGGTGTTTTAAGAAAGCTTCTGCTGTAAATGCTTGGATTATTTCAGTTGGATTATATGCCATTCTGGCATGTAAAAATGTATAATAATCACTGGGTATAAACATTTCAAGGGCTTCTAATGATGAAATATTAGCAAATTGAACTACTTGACCCATTAAGTTAGTACCTTCGCAGCATGTTATAATACCACTAACTTCATCAAAAGTAAAACTGATACGTTCTTGAGTAAATAATGCATTACCACCACTAACAAAATCACTTTGCCATACATTTATACCCTCAATTGGGCTTTTATATATATTATGTATTACAGCTTGTGGTTGTAATGCAGCGTTAATAATAGCATCAACATTATTGATATCATTAACACCAGCAAAACCAATAGATAAAATAGTACCTGTAGCATCAAAAGAATAACTACAATATGTTGGTGTTACACCAAATTGAGCATATGCCATGTATGTTTTACCAGCAAATTTTGGTAGTGCTGGAGTTGGAACAGGCCATGCTTCTTGGAGGGCTAAAGAAGATTGTATTTCTTCGGCTGTGTAATTAGTTATATCATAGCATTTACATGGTTGTTTTAAGAAAGCTTCTGCTGTAAATGCTTGGATTATTTCATTTGGATTATATACCATTCTGTTATGTAAAAATGTATAATAATCACTGGGTATAAACATTTCAAGAGCTTCTAATGATGCTATATCAGCAAATTGAACTACTTGACCCATTAAGTTAGTACCTTCGCAGCATATTACAACACCATTAACTTCATCAAAAGTAAAACTGATACGTTCTTGACTAAATAATGGATTACCACCACTAACAAAATCACTTTGCCATACATTTATACCCTCAATTGGGCTTTTATATATATTATGTATTACAGCTTGTGGTTGTAATGCAGCGTTAATACTAGCAACAACATTACTGTTATTAGCAGGAGCAAAACCAATAGATAAAATAGTACCTGTAGCATCAAAAGAATAACTACAATATGTTGGTGTTACACCAAATTGAGCATATGCCATGTATGTTTTGCCAGCAAATGGTGGTGGTGGTGGAGTTGGAACAGGCCATGCTTCTTGGAGGGTTAAAGAAAATGGTTCATATTTATTTATATCATAACCTGTACATGGTTCTTTTAAGAAAGATTCGGGTATAAATGCTTGTAAATTTGTTTGTCCATTAAGAAATCTAGCATGTAAATAATTATAATAATCAGAAGGAAATAATGCTTTATGATATTTTTCTAATACTTCTACATTACTTATTGTTACTACACTTTTTAATATATTATCATTTTCAGTATATATCATACTAGCATCAGAATTAATAGTAAAATTAATTCGAGCATGAGTAAAAAGTAACATATTATCCACCCTATGATAATCAGATTGCCATACATCTACAAATGGACTTTTATATATATTATTTAAATTAAAATTAAAAACATTATTTGGGTCTAAAGATTCTTCAGGAGTTGCACCTGATGATATGTTTACTATTGTTCCTGTAGAATCAAATTTATAACTATTATACATATTTAAAGAACCAAGTTGTAGATATGCCATGTATGTTTTACCAGCAAATGGTGGTGGTGGTGGAGTTGGAACAGGCCATGATGTTTGGAGAACTAAAGGATTTGTTGGAGTAATTAAATCATAACGAGTTAAAGTTAAAGGATTTTGTAAAAATGCAGTTGGATCAAGTATTGGTATTATTTCATTTGGATTATATACCATTCTGGCATTTAAAA
>Ga0214923_10005631_pt1 | contig 14463 bp, 20 predicted proteins | sample LL1510_MetaG_FD_177993 | JGI IMG/M metagenome (GOLD analysis project Ga0214923, IMG submission 177993) | Freshwater microbial communities from Lake Lanier, Atlanta, Georgia, United States - LL-1510 | ecosystem: Environmental > Aquatic > Freshwater > Lake | place: USA: Georgia | collected... | reverse complement strand
TTATGTATACAATTATGTATACAATTATGTATACAATTATGCATACAATTATGTATACAATTATGCATTCAATTATGCATTCAATTATGTATACAATTATGTATTCAATTATGTATTCAATTATTTATACAATTATGTATTCAATTATGCATTCAATTATTTATTCAATTATGCATTCAATTATGTATACAATTATGCATACAATTATGTATACAATTATGCATTCAATTATGTATACAATTATGCATTCAATTATGCATACAATTATGTATACAATTATGCATTCAATTATGCATTTTATTTGATAGGACATTTAACCATTGATAAGCAGCAGCAGCAGACAGCTATTAAACTTTTTTATTCTTCTCTCAATGAATTAAAAAAAATATTATTCTTTACTGCAATATTTTAGTGAAAATTTTTTAAATTTTCAATTTATTTAACTAATATGATTTTTTATTTGAGAGAAAAAATGTTTATGTTTATTATATACACTTGTTATTTTCTATCAACAAATTGAAACAATATATGACAATTATATATTACACCTTTTTACATTTCAAACACTGATTTTTATATAGTCCTATCCATATAAAAATCCATTTATAATATTTAATTGAATTACTCAAACATATAAGTAATTTTATTATTATATAAAGATGATAGACCAAAATAAGATAATATCGTTATTTAATATAACGCGATATTAAGTTCTTTGTTATGAAACTTTGAATTAATTCATGTAAATTTAATGTGTGAGGTGTAAAAAAGATTTATCTTTAATTTTACATTCTAACTTTACAATCCAACTTTTTTTTATTAAACTTTTAGTTTTTCCATATTTTCACGACATTTTTCCATTTCTTCAATCTCATCTTTTGCTCTCTTAATCTCCTCTGGTGTAAATATTACATCTTTTAATCCAAATTCTGATTTAATTTCTTCTGTTGTCTTATTAATTATTTTGCAGGTTATTGCTGTACAACATAAATCTAACAATGGACCAATATTTAAGTAATCTGCATTTCGTGATAATTCAATTAATGTTTCTGTGTCTACATTTATATAATTAACATATTGCTCTTGAACTAATTCTTCTAATTTATTTGTTATTAATGGCTTTTTTATTTCTTTTATTGGCTCATTTCCATAAAGATACATAAATTCTATTATTTTTTTCATACTTGATGATTTTAATTGGTAAAATGTTATCTCTTTTTCTTCATTATTTTCTTCGCATAAATATTCTATTATTTCTTTTATTTCATTTGACAATTTTGCCAATTCTAACGGCACTTCATATTTATCTCCTTCACCTGATATTATACGCACTATTTCTTTCATTTTTTTTTACTTTTCATTTTTTTTTTTTTACTTTTCAATTTTTTTTACTTTTTTTAATTTTTCCACATATTATAAAAAATTCATGCTACATATTTGGATCAGCACTCGTAACAATATCATTGGAAATATATGTTTTATTTACTTTTTTATAACATAAATATATGTCATATTACATCTTCTGGTGATGAAACAAATATTCCATTCACTACTTCTTTTACAACTGACCACACCAACACCATTTTGCTGAAAAGTTTATAATAATTAATACTTGATTTTTATTTAAATTTTTCATATATTCATATCGATTTTGTTTGTAATCTACATTTATTACAATCAAATATTTAACTACCTAAATTTTTTAATTAAATAAAAAATTAATTTAATATTACAATATCAAAATACTTAATTTTAATCTAACTTTCATTTGTAAAAGTATACATATTTATTTGGTATATATTTTTTACAAAATTCCAATTCATTATTAGATAATATCCATTTTTCATTTCCATAATTAATTGTTGTATAATTTTTTTCTCTCAATTCGCATCCTGCATTATAAGCTAACTCTGTGTCTTTATATGTTTTTATTTTAAATGTTACACTGTAAAAATTACCTTTGAAATTGCTATAAAAATGAATTTTTATTGTATTTTTTTCAATCTCAAAATATTTATTTAGCAATTCTATAATAAACTGAACACTAACGTTTACATTATGGTTAATATTTTCAATTTTCACTTTCTTAATACTTGATAGTAATCTCCACCCTCTATATTTCGCTCTTTCTTCTGCCAATACATATTTTAAAGATACAATTTTAACGTTATTGTTTTGCATTTTGATATTTTGTATTGTATCGTATTAAATTAATTTTTTTTTTATTTTTAAAATAATATTAAATATATTTCAATTTTTTTTATGGTGTTTTCTTTTTTCTTACATTATCACCTACACCCAATGGTTTTAACCCCCAATTTGGAGCACCTGAAGGTATTTTCCAAAAACTTACCCAATTTGGTTTTACTTGTAATGGTTCTAATATACCTTCATCTTCATTACCTATTGACAGCAATATATAATTTCCTATTATAGTATTTGATTCAATTACTTGTCTTGGTGACAATCTTACAAACCAACCATAATTTATTCTTTTTAATAATTCTTTTGATGGTATTAATATACCATATGTACCTTTATATAAATCTAAATAATTATTTGACATTAAATCGTCTAATAATATTGGCTTTTCATCTATCGTTTTTGTTCCTATTTCTATACCTTCTATAATATTTATTTTTCTTTCTTCTATTTTTTTTAAACACCATAATTCATATTTACCTAAAAATTTACATTCATCACTTTGATCATGAGATATTATTATTTCTATATAATTACATAAGTTTGATACTATTTTACATTCTTTTGGCGCACCCCAAAAATTTATATTTGGATTATATTTCATTCCATTTGACAAACTATTTATATTTACTCCTTCACAAATAAACATTTTATTACCAATTGTCCCTTTTGTATATAAACCTATTAAATCTTTCATACATAAAAAACTTATTGGACAAATCATACCACCATATTTATATATTAATTTTATTATACCTAATATTCTCATGTTACTTAATATTGGTTCTGATAATATTGACATATTTATTTTCCATTCATTTAACAAATTATTTAATGAATTATCATCTATTATACATATTGTAAATGATTTTTTACAATTTTTTATTATGCTTCTTATTGTTAACTCTAAATAAGGTTGATTTAATTCGAATGAACTTCTAGATCCAAAACTTAACCATCTTCTTGAATTATATTCATATGGTATATATAACCATAATATAGGTTTTTTTGATTTTTCTAAACTTTCATTATCCAATAAATATTCTTTTATTGCATCATAATTTACTTTATTTTCTTCTCTCATTTTTTTTTCTTCAAATCTTCTATATAAAAACCCCAATACCAATAAAATAAACAATAATATAATTAAAATTTCCATATTTTTTAATTTCATATATTATATATACTTTTTTTAATAAATAAAATATTAACAAAAACTCATATAGTATCATTCTCTAAATAATTTTTTTATATTTTAAAAAATTGATTTAAAAACATAACAATATAATATTATATAAAACAATATTAAAGAAATGGAAAAACGTTTGAACAGAAAGTTAGAAACATATATAAGTAATTTCAAAGAAAATATTTGCGAAAAAGCAAAAAAATTAGAATTAGATAATCAAGATAAAGCAAAAGAGTTATTGCAATATATTTGTGATTATGATAGTCTTTTTTTTAATAAAGAAGACTTTTTAAAAAGAAAACGAGTAAAAAATATTGTTCCAATATGTGATAGATGTTCAGCAAAAAGAGCTACAAATGAACAATGCACACGAAGAAAAAAAGAAGGTAGTGAATATTGTGGAACACATATTAAAGGTTTGCCAAATGGAATTGTCAAAATGGAAGTGAATGCGAATGATAAAAAAAAAGTTGAAGTTTGGGCTGAAGAAATTCATGGAATTGTTTATTATATTGATAATTTTAATAATGTATATGAAATGTCAGATATTATAAACAGTAAAATGAATCCTAAAATAATTGCAAAATATGTAAAAATAGGAAATACATATAGTATTCCAGAGTTTGACATTTAACTAAATTTTCGGATAATTATTCGGCAATATTAATATGCATAAAATAATAAAAATATAAAATAATAAATATACACCATATGTTTCTTCACCTATTCCGTAAAATTTTAGTATTTGAATTATACTATAAAATAATATAACTGAAAAACCTATTAAGGTTATTATATTCATATATTATTATATAATAATTTAATAATATATTTTTTAATTAATATTTTATATATTACATTTGTAAAGTTAATGTAAAACTATTTATTACACCTCGTAAAGAAAATATATAAATCATAACTTATAACTTGTAAAGTTTTGTCTCATTTTTCTTTTCGGTCGGTGTAATTATAATACCTGATAATTTTTTATATTATCAAATTTATTTTCAAGAAAAGATTTATTTATATAATGGTAACTTAAAGGACATTGTTGTTCATAATCTTTTAAAACAAATGTTAATAATTCATCATATATATTTCCATCATCTAATTCAATATTTGACAAATATACACTATCATATTTTTTAGACCATTCACCATCATAATCAGTTATTCGAATACTTAATCTTTCTTTTAAATCATCATTATCACTATTTAATTTTTCTTTTTTTATTGAAGAATTGTCAATATTGTCATTTGGCATATTTTCAATATATTTTATTTTTCCTACAAATAATGCAAATCTTACAATTCCACCTTTTTTATATTTTCCTTCACTATTTTCATCAGTTATACATTTACCATATAAATACTCATCTTTATAATCTTTACTCCATCCACCTTGACGAATTGCACCATTAAAATTAGTAAAATAATAAAATGGTCCCATAATTGATAATTTATCTTTTGGAGATTCACCAAATATTAATGTGAAATTTATTTTTTGTTGTGTTGGTTTTCCTACATATCCTACAATAGGAATCTCACATGTTTCTTTATTCTCATTTTCAATTTTCATAATTTCCAAATTATTTATAAAAAAATCTATAACATTTTCATATATTTGTACATTACAATATTTTCTCTCAACTATTAATTCGTAAAGTAAAACCAATTTAATATTATTATCAAAATAAACATCATTTACTAATATTTCAATATTAGTTTTTGATATATCAAAACACATATACAATTTATTATCATAATCATAATATCCGTCAAATTCTATATTCATAATATCACTATTTAAAATATTTGACAAATATTTTTCTATTTCATCTTTATTTGAATTTTTTAGTATTGGCATTTCAAATATTTGTGAGAATATATTTTTTATTAAAATAAACTGAACAAATGGTATTTTAAACAATGTATTTATTGTATAACAACATAATACAACATTGGGGTATTTATTATATTCCTTTAAATATGTTTTTTCAATTTTATCTTTCAGTATAAAATTATATTTTTGTTTATTTTTTTCTATTTCTCTCCCTTTTTCTTCAAAAAATTCCATTTTAATATATTGTTTATTTTGTTTTTAAATAAAATTTTCAACAATTCATTATTTTTGATTTTTTTACTTTTTTGTTAATATTATCATTCACCATTTTGTTGTTTTTTTAACATTAATTTTAGGTCCAGCATTTTTTTTTCTGGATTTGTTTGGGTCATATTGTTCTTCTTGGTCTTCATCTGGCATACCTTTGGATAATTCCCAAAATTCCTTCGACCCAAGATGGAAATCATTATGATTATCTGCTTTATACCAAAAAACTTGTTCATTTAATTTATTTGATTTTGAATTATTATTAATTACTAAACATTCATAATTTTCCGTACATTGATCCATCACTTGACAAAATGATTCAAATGTAGGAAACATACCTGCATAATTTTCATAAATTCTTCTTCTATTTGCAATATAATTTTCTCTCAAAATAAATACATAATCAATATTTGTTCTTAAAGTTGGTGGAATACCTAATGGATATTGCATTGTAATTACAAGCATAATTTTCCAATGACGACCATTCATAAAAAGCAATCTCATTAACTTGTCACGAGCCCAAGTATTATCATATAAACAATCATCTAATATGACAAATGCTCTTGGATCAATAGTTGAACGATTGTATGTTTCTATTTCTTTTTTCACTTGTTTAAGAACCGAACGTTGTCGTTTCAATATATTTTCAATAATTGCAGAATTGTATTCATTATGTATAAATAAACGAGGAACCATTTTACTATAAAATCCATTTCCTTCTTCTGTTCCAGAAATAACCGTTCCTATTGGTATATCTTGTTGATAATATAATACATCACGCACTAAAAAAGATTTTCCAGTATCGCGTTTCCCAATTAATACAATAACTGGTCCTTTATTTTCATTAGGTTTAAATTGTATATTTTTCATATCAAATTTTTTTAATTCTAAACTCATATTATTTTTATGATAGAAAAAATAATATTTTTTGTAACGAATAAATTTTTACTATTTTAACCACATTTCAATATTATTTAGTTAAAAATAAAACAGTAAGATGTGTAAAATATTCCGTTTAATTTACCATTAGATTGTTCTAAAATATATTAGATATTAGTTAATGTATAATATATTTATAATTGCAAGTGTAATTTCAATAACTTTTTTTTTAATAAAGTTTTTTGAAATGAGATTTTTAGAAAAAGAAAGTAAACCATTAAAAATTTTATTAAAAGATTCGATTTTGGTATATTTTAGCGTAATAATAAGCATTTTTTTCGTACAACAATTTCAACCTTTAACAATTAATGGTGTAAAAACACCAATCTTTACAGATAATCCAGGATTTTAACGACCCGTCCAAACTTTAATAATTTGTTTAGGTATATTTTTATTTTTTAAATCATTAATATATTCATTAAATGTATAACCCCATTTTTGATATGTCATAATATTACCAAATAATGATTTTATATTTATTACATTCGGTGATTCTAAACAAAATATTAAACCAAATATTCTCTCTAAACAACATCTGTCTTTTCTTGAATTAACTGCTAATATTAATTTTGTTAGATTATATTTTTTTTCAAGATGTTCTAAAAAATTTAAATTAATATAACATTGAACACCAAAACATCCATACCATTTATAATTTTTAAATTTTAATACATTTAATTCTTTTTCAAAATTACTTAAAATAGTTGATGTATTTTTTAGATTTTTTACTATTCTTTTTGTATTTTCAATATTTTCAAAATCAGAATTAAAATGCCATAATGGTATTACATTAATATTTTTAAAATTTTCAAAATCTATTCTTCTATGAAAAAATACACTATCATGTATGATTATTGCATTTTTAAAATACTTATATTTTAAAAAATAATAATAAGGTAATAATTCACCTCTTTTTGGAAATTCGCTTTTGACTATTTTAATATTTTTATAATCAAAATCTTGTTTTACAAATTCATAATTGCTATTGTCGTCTATTATAATAATTTTTTTTAATGGATATAATGTTCTTAATAATTTTACACAATGATTCCAATATTTATTTGTATTTTCTGAATTAACATGTCTGCTAATAATAAAACCAAAATTATCCGTATTATTATTCATATTATTATAATATAAAAAAACTATTTATCAAATCAATAATTCGTAAATATTTATTGAAATTATTTTTAACATTCTACTTTTCAATTCATTAATTTATTTTATACCAATAAAACAAAACAATTGTATTTACATGTCTAAAATGTATTTACATCTCTAAAAATGAATTTATATGTATAAAAATGAATTTATATGTATAAAAATGTAATAATTAAATAATAGAAATGATATTAATTTTATAAATTAATATTTTTTACCATATTTACAATATTGTTTTTGAGAGAAACCCTTTGGTTTTTTACAATTAATTGTTTTTTTATATTTTCTACTCCATTTCCTTTTTTGTTTTCTTTTTTTTTTAATTGATTTGATATTTTTAGATTTTATATTAAATCCTCCATTCATATTACTTTCATTTTTTAATATATTATTTTCACCAGATTTCAATTTAATCCATTCAACAAAAGAATCAATTGTTCTATCTTTATTTTCAATTTCTGAATCTTCATAATTTTCAACCTTTTCTCCTGCATTTGTTATAAACCTTATTGTAGGAAATGCATATGCTTCTTTTACATTTGGAAATTTATCAATCAAGTCTTTATTTAAAGATACAATGATAATATTTTCTTTATTTAAAAAATCATTAGAAAAAACATTTTTCAGTTTAGACCATTCTGGTATTGTTTGATTACACGGACCACATCCTTCCATAAAAATTAACATAAATATTTTATCCTTCCTATTTGACAAATGTTTGTTTAATTTATCAATTAACTTTATATTATTTTTTAATTTGTTAATTTCAATAAAAACCATTATACAAAATATGTAGAAAATAATATAACAATAAATATATAATGACACTAAAAATATTTTTAATTATTTTAGTATTTTTTTTGGGTTTATATTTTTATTCAAAATTTGCAGACACAACTTATACAGAAACATTTGTCAATTCTAATTTAAAAACACGTTGTCCAAATTTATTAATACAAAAAGATTCTAAATTTTATTTATATAATTCTAAATTAGCACAAGTTCCAGGTGTCAATCCAATTGAATTTGATAATTTAGAAGATTACACTGAATTTTTAGATTGGCAAAGAAGCCAAGGAATAAGATGCCCTGTTTTATACTTACAAGGAACTTATGATGCACAAGGTAATCAAGTTTATAAAGTTAGACCAAGTGTTAGTGAACCACAAGCTGGTTTGCCTCCTTCATCTTCTGTACCAAATGATATAGCTTCACAATATACTCCAATAATGGAATCTTCACTTGAAACAACAGACAATTTAAAATATCCAAATCCAACTCTTTTAGTTGATTCAAATATGAATGATCCACCATATAATAAAGGTTCTTATCCTGCATACGATCAAACTGATTATTATGTTGGAACAACAACACCATTAGATATGATGAACGTTGCACAAGAAAAAAATGGTATAAGTCCTGATCCAATGGATCCAAATTGGGGTGGTGCTGCATATACACAATCTTTAATTGATAAAGGATATTATAAACAAAATGAAGTAAATATTTACACTCCATAAAATTAATTCAACTATTAAGATATGGAAAAATTATGTGTAATATGTCCTATAAAACAATAAATCAGTTTTTCTTGAAAAAAAATAAAATGATAATATATTAAATGAAACAACTATATAATTTTTTACTATTTACATTCATTTGTTTTGTTGTTTATATTATATTTAGAAATATGAATTTTCCGTTTAAAGAAGGAATGGAAAATAATAAAAATGTAAAATCATCTTCTAATGGAATTGCAGGAAATGCATCTTCTTATGCTGCAGAATTAAAAACATCCGTAATAAAATCGCAAGATGAATTATTAATAAGTAAATACAGAACAGATTATGAAACAGCTATATTAAATTTGGACGATTTATTAAGTAATTTAATGTTAAAAACTACATTATCTGTTAATGAAAATAATATAGATTCTTCTATTGAAAAATTAGTTAAAATGCAACAAGCAAAATCTGCATTAAATTCTGTTATGAAATTTGTAGACACACATTAATTTATTTTTCAATTGTAATTTTTTGCGTTTCAATTTTTAGTTCACCATTTACGATAGAAATAGATGTTAATATTTCTTTTTTATTAACAATTTTATCATACATCATACATTTGTTTTCATTTTTTTTATTTGTTTCTATTTTAGTTTCACATACACTTGCACTATTCTCTTTTTCTTTTAATTCTTTACAATAATTATTTTCCATTTTTATTGATTTATTATTTTGTTAAATAATAAATCAATTTTATCATTAAACAATATTTTTAATAAATTATCTAAATTATAATAAAAAAATATAATATGAATGAATTTATAATACAAACTATTATTGGATTATTATCTGGAATATTTTTAGGTATAACAGGCATTATTCCAATTGGTTTAATTTTAGTAATTTTAGATTATTTTAAAATAGGTGATTATATATCAAATTTAGGTGCAATAATGTTGTTGCATATATTTCCAATAACTATAGGTTCTATTTTAGAATTTTACAATTCTAATAAAATTAACTATAAATTAGTATTTATATTATTATTTTCTATTATTTTTGGTTCTTACTTTAGTTCTAAACTTGTTGTTAAAGGAGATAATAAATTAAGTAAAAAAACAATTAAATATATTACTTCTGTTTTAGGATTTTTAATTTTTATTTCATATTTAATTTCAGGAATATACGAAAAAAATTAACTTGACTAAATAATTATTTTATATTTTTATAATTATTTATAATAATAATATTTATTGTATTTATTTATTGTGATCCTGAACCAATTTCTAAAGGAACTTGCATGAAATTTGGTGAAATTGTAGTATTATTCCAAGGACCAACATTTAATTGCGGATTTGGTGGTTCTGAACGTATTTGTAAATTAGCATTTCTTAATGTTTGTCCGACTGTATCAATACCAATATGATATCCTGCTTTTAATAAATTTATATTAGCAAGTTCACCTTTTCCAGATGGATTTAATTGTGCCCATTGCGAATTGGTGTCTTTTGGCAAAAGTTCTGCAGGATTTGAAATATTTACATTTGTACAAGAAGAAGGAACACCAGGTGTTGAAGTTTGAACTCCATTAGCAGATGCAAATACTTCATTATGTCCTAATGGTTCTGATGGTTTTACTACAGATGATGCTAACGCATTTGTATTTTTATATTGATTTTCCATTTGTGAATTATTTTCTAGTCCAACTATTCCTTTTGCACCTAAATAACTTGCAAAAATATAAATTCCATAGGCAATAATTACTAAAACAATAATAGCACCAATTCCATAATCATTCCATAGTTTTTTTAATAAAATACCCATTATATAAAATTAATGATAAAATAATTTTTTTTAAATTATCCTAAACTTTATTAAAGTCCTTCTAATTCACTTTCTGAAACTTCATCAATTTCATTGTCAAAATCACTATCACTATCATTCATATTTTCAATCATATATGTCTTTTTTATATTTTTTGCTTCCAAATATGCTAAAATAACATTTTTTTTTGCTTCTTTTGCTTTTTTTTTTGCCTCTTTATATAATTCAAAATATACTTGATTTGGTTTTTTTAATGTTAATACAGAATCGTTTGTTTTTTCTAAATTTAATTCTTCATTATTTATTTCTCTCAATCCATCATCAATATTTTCATCTTCTTCCTTTAATTCTTCAAAAACTATATCAACAACTTCATCTTCATTCTTTTTGTCTAATAAATTATCAATTTTAATTTCTTCATCTTTTTTAATTTCTTCTAAATTTGTTTTATTATTTTCATTTTGAAAACTTTTTTCATTAATTTCATTAATTTCATCAATTTCATCAATTTCATCAATTTCATCAATTTCATTTATATTTACATTATTATTTTTAATATTGTTATCATCATCACAAATTAATAATTCTTTTTTATTTTCTTGTTTTACTAAATTTTTTGTTGAATTTGAATTTATTAAAAATTTTTCAAATAATTGGTCATTATCTAAAACCATAACTTGTTTTAATTCAATATCAATTTGAAAATTCCTTGTAGTAAATTTTATACCTTGTATTTCTAATATTGAAATAATTTCTGTTTCATCTTTAATATTTTCACTTGATAAAGTAATCTTATTTTCATTATATATTTTAACTGCTGGTAAATCTTCTTTTGTATTTTTTATATTTACTCTAACCAAATAATATTTTCCTGATTTATAAACTCTTATTACTGGATTAAATGCTATTTCTATATCACTTTCTTCTAAATTATTTTGAAACCAAGATTCTTTTTTTTCGTAAATTAATTTCTGACATTTTTCTTCTAATTTTTCAAACCAATGAATTAATTTTTCTGAATTTTTATCAAACATCAAATCGCAATAATATTTTTTCCCAGATTTAACAAATCCTTGTCTAGTTAAACTTTTAAATGTTTGAATGTATAAAGGTTTTTTATTATACTCAATTTTAGTAAAATATGCATTTCCTTGTATTCCTATTGGATGAGATAAAGATAGTTTAGAAAAATCAAACGTTTCATTTGGTTCAATTATGTTATCCATTATTGTTAAAAAGAAAAATTTTAAAAATATTAAAACGCAAAAATATTTTATATTTAGAGCAACGCGTATTTTAAATGCCGACTGTATTAGCAAAAAAATACAAACGCTTCCTCCTAAAAGGAGAATAAACTAAATTCTATATAATGGATTTTCTATATTCTTACTTTATGGTAGATAAGAATATTCCCATCTAATGTTATTTCATTTACTACCTTAATGAAACAACTATTTTTATTGCTTGGTTTCTTTTATTGTATCATATTTTTATGAATTAATTTTCTCAATCGGTTCTAAATAAAAAAGGTGTAAAACACATATTACATACAAAATAGAAATTAATTATTTAGGTAAATATATTTAATATAAAAATCTCTCATATATATTTATATTTATGAAAACTTCATTTGTGCAACAATGTTTAAATATTTTAAAAAGGGATGATATAAAAAATGAATTTAAAATGTTATTAAAACCTATAATTGATTTTATATTATATGAAATTAACCCATATATATATATTATTGTTTGTTTTGTTTTTTTAATTTTTGTTATGATATTAGCTATTTTAATAATGTTAATACTTATTATTAGAAATAAAATTTCTATTGTTTAAGTAAAGTTTACTAAATAATTAATTAATATTAATTTTTATTCTCATTCTTTTATATAAATGGCAAAAAGTAAAAGACATAGTAGAAGAAGTCACCGAAGACATTGTAGAAGTCATCGGAAAAATAGAATGCGTGGTGGATCTTATAGTTCAGCATCCACTTTTGGAACTTATGTAAATGGAACTTCAGGTGAACAATGGTCAAGAACAATGGATCAATCGGGTCCTTATGGAAAAATTCAAGGAAATACAATTATTGGTGCTCAAGGTCAAAATGTACCTTCACCATCACAACTTCCAACTGCTAACCAATTGGCATTAGTTCAAAAAGCAGGAAGAAGACATAGACATCGCCATAAAAAAGGCGGATTTATAGGAGAAGTTATTAAACAAGCAGTTGTTCCATTAAGCATTTTAGGAATGCAACAAACATTTAGACGTAAAAAACACGGAAAACATACTAGACGTCATTAATATTATTTAATTTGAATTTATTATAAATAATTTAAACATTATTTATTAATAAAATATAGATTTTAATATGAATTTTGAAAATGATTTAAGACAATGGATGGAATTAGATACTAAATTAAAAGAATTAAATGAACAAGTAAAATTAATTCGTGAGAAAAAAAATGAATATCAAGAAAAAATATTAAATTATTCAAATAATAATGGTTTAAACGAAAAAATTATTAATTATAAAGATGACAAATTTAAAATAACAAATTCAAGAGTTTTAGAAACAATAACTTTAAAATATTTAGAAAAAACACTTGGTGAAATTATAAAAAACGAATCACAAGTAAAATCTATTATGGAATATATTAAAAAAAACAGAGAAATTAAATTTGTCCAAGAAATAAAGCGGTTTTCTAAGAATTAATTTATATATATTTTTATATAATGGATGATATTAAATTAAATGCAGAACCAAGTGATTATATATATAATTTAGATAATGATGAAATGATATATTCTGGCGGGTTTTCTGTAAAATCAATTATGATGAAAGCAGGAATGTCTCCTATCATGACATTAAATACATCACAATTTGGTGGTAATAAAAATGATAATGTATCTGATTTATTTGACAATTTAGTAATACCAAGTTGGGTATTGACATATAATAATATCCTTAGCGGAAAAAATGAAGAAAATAATCATAAAAATGATAATAATGAAGAAGAAGAAGATGATGTAATTGATGATGATTTACATGATAAATTGTTAAATTTAGTAAAAGAAACGAAAGAAACGAAAGAAACGAAAGAAACGAAAGAAATGAAAAAATCAAAAAAAAATACCAGAATTTTGAATAAAAAAACTAAAAAAAATATAACTAAAAAACACAAAAAACAAATCTAAATAATTATTTATTATAGATAACTATTAACTTTTTCAGACAAGCTTTTGATATCTAAATAATTAATTTCTATTGTATTCTTTACTTCATTAAATTTTTTTACAAAACTAATATTAACATCCAAGTAATTATTTTCAACTTTATTTTCAAGTTCATCCAATTGGTCTGTTAAATTTGTTTTTAATTTTTTGTTTTATTTTTAAGTTTATAATATAAAATTAAATGTACTATAAAATATAATGAAAATAGCATTATGTTTTATAATTAATTATGACCATATTTTAAATAAAGAACATATTTGGAGAGAATGGATACAAGAAAATGAAGATTT
>Ga0214923_10005629_pt1 | contig 14466 bp, 2 predicted proteins | sample LL1510_MetaG_FD_177993 | JGI IMG/M metagenome (GOLD analysis project Ga0214923, IMG submission 177993) | Freshwater microbial communities from Lake Lanier, Atlanta, Georgia, United States - LL-1510 | ecosystem: Environmental > Aquatic > Freshwater > Lake | place: USA: Georgia | collected 2015-10-15 | reverse complement strand
CCCAAGCTTAAACTCTACCTTAAGCTGGATGGCGCACAAGAACGGGGTAACTCTCTATCAGATTGCCGTAACGATCTGGTGCGTGTTGCTAACTCGCCTAACAGGTATTGAGCGACCGCTTGTTAACGTTGTGCAATCTGGACGCGAGAACCCAGAAATAGCTGAAACCGTAGGATTCTTTGCCAACACCACGCTTATAGCTCCTAACTTTTCTCACGATCCGACCTTACAAAAAGCTCTGGACGCCACACGCTCTTCTTTGAAACAAGCGCTAAGTTTCCAAGACATCCCCCTCTCATGGGTTCAATCTGTTGGTTATATGATTGATGGCTCTCTTAGCTCAGGTCTTTCCTGCTTCGTATTAGAGCAATCGCTAACTGCATGGCATCTGAAAGTGCCAAACTGCAACTCTAAACTTATATTCCCGCCAACCTCTCCTGCGGCTCGCGCAGATCTAGCTTTAATTCTCAATCATGAGAAAAATCAAACTCTATGGATGCTGGAATATGCGTCTTCAAGAATACCAAAATCATTGGCAACTCAAATCGCACAGGGCCTCTCACAACTCGCAAGTGCAATCACACACTCAATTGAAGCGCCGATCTCACACCTTAAACTCAGCTCAGTGACAGCTCCCATATCCTTTCTTTCATGCCCACCAATCCACACACATGAACTCCGCATTGAACAAATATTGTTAAGGCAAAAATCAATAAAAACCGAGGCAAAAGCTATTATAGATTTAAATCAAAGCTGGACATTCTATGATCTCAATGCTCACGTCGAAAACTTAAGTCGCGCTCTAAGTCGGCAAGGCTACAATGCGGACAGCCGTATAGCTGTTTCACTCGCTCCATCTGCAGACCAAATAGCATTGTTACTTGCTATTTGGACGATTGGAGCAACGGCGATTTTACTTGATCCCGCCTGGCCTCAAGCCCGTCGCATTCAGGCCTTAGATATCTCTAGAGCAACAGTAGTTATAGCTAATGTTTTAGAGCTTGAACAAACAAGCAGTGCAGATACCAATTTCGGACTCAAGAAATCTCCATCATCCGTCGCTGCGGTCATCTTCACTTCCGGCACAACCGGCAGACCAAAAGCAATTGAACTTGAACATGCCGCCCTATGTCGTCTTGGTGTAGCTCTCTGTAATCTGTATGATTTGACGCCACAAGACAGAATTCTACAGACAGTCTCACCAGCATTTGATGTCGCTCTTTCTGATCTTGTCATGTCTCTTGTTGCTGGAGCAACGCTCATTGTCACGCCTCGTTCAGCAGTTATGCCTGGACGCAATCTGACTGATACAATCCGGCAAAATGAAGCAACTGTGATGCAGGCCACAGCTGCATTAATCAATGCGACGGATCCGATCTCTCTCCCATCTTTACGCCTCATCGCTGTGGGTGGCGAGGCTATAGGGCGACACGCCCGACAAGCATGGTCGTCTGGACGTAGAGTTCTAACAATTTACGGCCCATCAGAAACCACGGTAAGTGTATGCGCTGCAGATTTAACTGAAAACAGCCCCGAAGGCTTCATTGGTTGGCCCATTGCAGGCGCCCAACTCGCCATTGTTGACGAAAATCTGATCCCCTTACCGCTTGGCTACCCCGGAGAGTTGCTGATCGGTGGCGAAAGTGTATCCCTTGGATATACAGAACTACACGTTGATGCTTCAAAGCGTTTCCTTGATGGCACTAACCTTCCATTAGACTTCCCATCCAATCAAGCTCGATGGTACCGTAGCGGAGATCGAGCGGTGCTGCTTGAGAACAAAGGGCTAGTTTTCCTTGGCCGCATCGACCGACAATTGAAGGTGCGCGGTAATCGAGTTGAGCCGATGGAAATTGAATCCTTGCTTGAAAGGATGCCAGGGATAATGCAAGCTTTCGTCGATCTCATTACACTTGAGAGCGAAGAGACTCCAGTGTTGTGTGCATGGGTAAGGACTTTGCCTGACAGCACTGAAACAGTTGCCGAGAACGCGATAGCTGAATTAAGGCTCCTCGTTCCTGAAGCCTTTGTGCCATCACGCATCGTCACCATCAGCGCCTTTCCTCTCAATATTAATGGCAAGATAGACAGCTCAGCGCTTCCCCATCCCAAACGTATAAAACCCCGTTCCCATGACACAGAACAGACGTCTGCAGACGTACAGATCGTCGTTGCCAGCGCTTGGCGAGATCTCCTGCAAACCGACGCAGAACTCGACGGAGTTGCTTTCTTCGAAGCCGGCGGTCATTCCCTACTAATTGTTAGATTACAACAGCTGCTAGAGCACCGTTTCGATATCCAAATCCCAATTGCAGAATTCTTCGCAGCCCCTACAATCTCTGCCATGACAGAAATGATACGTCGACGACTTGATCTTCCAAATAGCCCAATATCAAAAGAGACATCCTCAGAAGAGGAGTTTCTCATTTGAAGATTATTGATTTCGTAAAAAAACTTGCAGAGAAAGGGATAAGCCTCAGCATTGCAGGAGATCAGCTAAGAGTACGTGGACCTAGCGGCGGCATCGATGCGAGCCTTAAATCTGAATTAAGCTCGCGCAAGCAGGAACTCATCACTTACTTAAGTCAAATTAGAACCTTACCAAATGAAACTCCAGAGATACCCCTGACAGCAGCGCAGCGCCGTCTCTGGTTTCTAGATAAGCTTTCCTTCCTAGGTCATGAATATACATTAATGGCGGCCTGGCGTCTTTGTAATCAAGGCAGCCCCGACGTCTATGCACAACAACTCAATGATGCTCTCGTACAGCTTGTGCGAAGACATCCAATTTTGATTTATACAGTCCGGGACGCAGATGGCGAACCACTTCTTACGCCTCTTCCAAATGGCTTTCATGGACTTCAGAAAGTCACAATGCCAGCCATCACTGACGAAAGCGCTTTGCTAGCAGCAGAAATGGCGATGCCCTTTACTCTAGTCGGCGGCCCCCTGTTTCGGGCCCGGCTAATTACCGGCAACAGTACAGCCCCCATTTTTATATTAGCTGTCCATCATATTATATCTGATCACGCGTCAATGGCGCTTCTTATCAGCGATCTTTCCGCCTATCTCTCTTCAACCGCCGAAACTCTTCCGCCCGCTGCATCACTAATCGATGTTTCACAGCCAACTTCCCGTAACCAAACTGAAGTGGAGGAAGATCTTGCTTATTGGAAAAATCACTTAAAGGATGCTCCAGCCGATATCGCCCTACCTTTCGATCGACCCCGCCCTCTACGAAGATCTTCTGTTGGCGCCGCCTTCCGCTTCCCACTGCCTGCAAACGCAGCATTAAGTTCGTTCGCCACCCAACGTGGCTTAACGCCGTTTATGGCATATCTCGCTGTTTATGCCCGCTTGCTCGCAAGCATTTCTGGTCAATCCGATCTGGTAATCGGCTGCCCTGTCAGCTCCCGTGACCGCCCCATTCTAACGAGTGCAGTTGGCTTCCTCGTCAACACTTTAGCGCTGCGTTTTGATTTGTCTGATCCTGACGACGAACAACTCATGCTGCAAGTCCGTAAAGCAACGATTTCAGCCCTAGAGCATCAGTCAACACCCTTTGAAAGCATCGTTGCAGAATTGCGACCTCAACGACATCTAGATCGCAACCCATTATTTCAGGCGATGTTCCTGTTACAAACTCAAGACATTCCTCGTCTCTGCTGGCCCGAAGCCAATCCGATGGCTCTTGAGATACCGCCCATGGTGCCTGAGGTGGATCTCCACCTTCTTATCTCTCAGTGCGAGCAGCCCAATGCTTCATACACAGCTCTCTTAGAATATGATCCTTCACTTTTTGATCGAGAAACTATCAAGCATTTTGCGGCGTTATTCGTTGATGCCTGTCAAGATTTGGTCGTTGGGAAAAAAGAGGCGACACTTCGACTGCCCACAGCTCGGGCTTGCGGACCACAGCGACCCTTAGCAAAAGAACATCTTGGTGAACTCGTCTATGCAGCGCTAAACGCAGCTTCAGACCGGATCATACTTGAATCTGGTCGTGGACATTTCGTCACCGCCTCGAATTTTCTCCGTCAAATACAACGTCTCTTGACTCTAGGCCTCGAAGGCCCTGATCTGGATCGTCTACCTATCCGTATAGCGGTGGAAGCCGGTCCGCATCTTGCAATCGCCATAACGGCTTGCCTCATTGCTCAACGTCCGTTTTTGATTCTGCCACCCAGCTTAGAAGATGCAAGTCGTTTAGCAGAGTGTGACCGTCTCGGTATAAAGCAGTCCATTCGCGTCAACACGAAGACAGAACAACTCATCCTCGAAGACGCGTCTAACTTCAGCTCGTCAAATCTTGAACCAGGATTAGCATATATCTGTTTGACCTCTGGTTCTACTGGAATGCCTAAAGCCGTTCTTATTACAGAGTTAGCACTTCGCAACCATGCGCTTGGAGTGATTGATTTATTTAAGCTGACGCCAGAAGATCGTGTTCTAGCATTTGCTTCGCCAATTTTCGACGTTGCATTGGAAGAGATCATTCCGACACTCTTATCTGGCGCATGCTTGGTTTTTGCTGTTCCAGACGAAACAAATGATCCTGCTAGTTTTAATTCAGCTCTTGCTGAACGTGCGATTAGCGTGGTGAATCTTCCAGCTCCGTTTTGGCATGCGTGGACGGACTGGATACTTGCTGAAACCCTCACGCCACCAACATCCCTCCGCTTAGCGGTCACCGGCAGCGATCGAGTTAATCCAAAAGCTCTTCTTGACTGGCGGGCTCGTTTCTCCCAAATACGCACACTTGTTGGCTATGGTCCAACAGAAGCAACTATCTCAGCAAGTTTTCTATCCGACACAAACTTTCTCTCTCCTTCCCTTGCAAACGCACCCCTTGGCGCGCCTTTACCGAATACTTCCCTGACTATTAGAAATGCTTGTGGGGACATAGTTCCCCTGAACTGTGTTGGCGAGATCGTTATTGAAGGCATATGCGTTGGAGCCGGCTATTTTGAGCAGCAGGTCGGAGGATTCGGATACATCGAGGCAGACAACACGAGAACTTTCTCTACCGGCGACATCGGACGCATGCGATTAGATGGAACGATAGAATTCCTTGGTCGTCGTGATGCGCTTGTAAAAATTCGCGGAGTACGCCTTCATCCGGCAATTATAGAGGCAAACTTAGAAGCGCACCCACAAGTCGAACTAGCCGTTGTAATGGCGCTAGGAGCATCACCTGAAAACCTCAGACTTGTTGCGTTTTATGAGGGCGCAGCAACACCCTCAGCTCTCCTCGAATGGACTCGACAGAGACTTGGACCGGCGGCAACGCCGTCGCGTTTCCTGTGCGCCAAGCCACTCCCACGACTTCCTTCCGGAAAAATTGATAGGCAGACCCTGTCACAGCTCCCTTGTGAACCTGTCCACACACAAGCTCCAGATTTGCCGCGTGACGCTCGTGAATTGAGAATAGCAGAAGCCTTTGCAACGATCCTTGACCTTAATATCGTAGATAGACAAGCAAACTTCTTCGACTTGGGAGGAGATAGTCTCGCGACATTACGTCTAGTAGCAGAAGCGGCTCGTCGAGGCCTTCGTATTTCTGCGGAGATAATTTTCAGAACCCAAACAGTTGCAGCCATTGCTGAGGCAGCTAGTTATCTTAATGCTGAAGAGTCCGACGCTAGAGACTCGGCGCTCCCGTTAACACCAATTCTGGCATTCTTCCACAGAACAACTGGACCAGCGTGGCGACACTTTAATCAGGCTGTGATGATCGCATTACCTGATAGCCTTGACTCGGAAAAGCTGCAATCAACCTTAATCAAGCTCATTGGTCGCCATGCAGGACTAAGGATAACTGTAGATCCGACTGTCATACCGCCCAAACACTTTATTTCCGAAACGTCATCTCGGCTCTACTGGCGAGAATTTGATCCATTAACAATGAACCGTGCGGCAGAAATTTCTTCTGCACACTCAAGCCTGGATCCAACGCGCTGTGAAAATGTCGCCGCTCTACTGTTCCCTGCCGAACGACGCCTGCTCCTAATCATTCATCATTTATCGGTTGATGTTCTATCCTGGCCAACCCTGCTTGAGGAAATGGCCCAACTCTACGAAAATCCCGAGACCGTCTTACCTTCTCCAGGGACAAGCTTTGTTTCCTGGGCATGCAGACTCCAAGAGCTCCTTCATCAGGAAGATGCACTGCCCGGGGTTGAATTTTGGCTAAGGCGATTAGCCGGTTTTGTAAAACCATTACTGCCAGAGATGGGCGCCAACCCAGGCATAGAGGCAGAAGCAACAACTCTACGAACTCGTCTAAACCCAAGTTCTACTCGTGATCTAATTTCAGGCGGTCCTGCAGCCTTCGGCCTTTCAGTTGACGAGCTTCTTCTTCTCGCAATCACTGAAGAAGCAAAAAGCCGTCTCGTAGCGCCATTACGTATCGATCTAGAAAGAAATGGTCGTGGGTTAAACTTAGCTGGACATGATATTAGCCGCACAGTTGGGTGGTTTACAGCTGTGCTCCCACTGCGACTTTCTGCGGTCGAACCATTGCTTGATCAAGCAAAAGTTATTCGTAATGCAATAGACGAGCAGCCATTGCATGGACTTGGTTATGGCCTTGCACGCGAGTTGGGGCCCGCAGCTCCTATCCTCGCCACCCTACCTCAGGCAGATCTGCTTTTAAACTATATCGGCATACACAAAAGCTGGAACCGGGGTTCTTGGCAACCAATCGATGCAGATACAGGGACTACAATCGCTCTAGGCGTACAGCGCACACACTTGATTGAATTAAATGCTGGAGTAATTGAAGGTGAATTACGGCTGGAAGTTAACTTCCCAAATAGGCCATGAAACCGTGAGTTAGTCTCTGAATGGATCACCGCTGTAGTAGGCAAGCTTGAACACTTAGCAAAATTTGCCCAGCAGAAAAATTTTAAAGGATCTTTGCCAGAAAACTGCGTCGAGATACTCCCAGCAACTCCGGCGCAAGCCGCCATCTTTCGGCATAGTAGCCACAACACATCAACGTATCATGACCAACTGATTTTTTCTGCGTCAGGCTGTGTTGATGCAGATCTTTTACGCTTGGCGTTTGATGAAACCATATCATTACACCCCGCTCTTCGTAGTATCTTCCTAACTGACACACGCGAACGACTACACCAGGCCATCTTGTCAGAGCTTAAATCGGAATGGCGAAAAATTGACCTAAGCAGCCAGACTCAGAAACAGGCAGAGGAAGACCTAGCAAGCCTTGAGGCAGCAGACCGCGCACAATTTTTTTACCCATCTTCCGGACCGCTGCAACGTGTTATTCTAATTTTAATGCCAGACAAAAGCTGGAGAATACTTTGGAGTTGCCATCACCTAATTACAGATGGCTGGTCGGTATCCATCATTATTGAGGAATGGCTTGAACGTTATTCAGCTCTAGTAGAGCAGCGACCAGCCAATCTCTCACCACCGGCTGAGCTCGAGGATGTTGTTCGTGCTCAGCTTCTGCAAGCCGGCGGCATAGATTGGATCGTCAATTTAATCCAAGGCGCAGAGTATGCACATCTTAGCGATAATACGTGCGGCGATCTCGAGAAGAAACTCCCGACCCTACTAACCCGTACTTTATCTTCGGCTATGTCGATCATGCTGAACGACATAGCTCGGGAAAGTGGAACCAGCTGGGGCATGCTTATTCAGGCGGCATGGGCATTGACGCTTAATCGCCTACTCGACAGCGAAACAGTGATGTTTGGATTGCCTCTCGCCGGACGCCCTTTGCACATTGCGGGCGCTGAGAGAACCGTCGGGATGTTTGTTAATACACTCCCGGTCCGCGTCGATATCCAAGGAGATATGACCACAAACGATCTAATCACTGCTATGCTTACCCAAGCCAGGGAACGAGAGTTATACTCTAATGCCGATCTTGCCGCCGCACTTCAATCAAGTGACAGAATTGAAGCAAGAATACCATTCGACACACTAGTCTTAATTCAGAATTATCCAAAACCTAAGCAACTTGAGGCAAAAGGCATGACGCTTCGCCTCGAAAAGGTAGTTGAGGCAACAGAATTCACAGCTACGTTGATTGCTGAAAAGAACGACTGTCTTCATCTGTCGCTGTTGCGCGACCCCAACCGCCTTTCACATCCTGCAGCTATGACACTGCTTGATAGACTAACAGACGCCTTAGAGTTCATCGCATCCTCTCCAAATCGTTCATTAAAAGATTTTATTCCCCCGTTCATACCTAAGCTTCCAGCGCAGCACCAACCTTTAACCACATCATTCCTTCAGCGACTTGATCATTGGTCAGCGCTTACGCCTCAAATGACCGCTGTCGTGGGCCCGGATCGAAGCCTCACTTACGGTGAACTTTTAAATCAAAGCAGCCAACTCGCACACAAACTCATATCCGCAAACGTTCAACAAAATGATCGCGTGCTTCTTATTCTTCCTCCCTCGGCAGATCATATAGTTGCTTTTATAGGCGCTATGCGCACGGGCGCGACGGTATGCACTCTTGACATAACTTATCCAGAATCAGTCAAAGCATTCCAAGTCAAAGACTACCAGCCCAAAGCCATAATTCTTGGTATTGGCGTATCAGAGCCAGCTTTAAAGAGTGCTCCAGAGGCAATCTGCCTCACAATACCCTCGTCAGAGATAGCTCACAAAGAAACAAATCTGCCTCTTCCTGACTTCGATAGCGCGGCATATCTCATCTACACATCGGGATCGACTGGCTTACCTAAAGGTGTCTTTTGCTCGCATCGAGGATTGGCATCCCTTACCGAAAGCCAACGTGAGATCTTTGATCTTAAACCTGGCGATCGAGTATTGCAGGCAGCATCACTCGCTTTCGATGCCAGCATATGGGAAATCGTCCTCGCCCTAGGCGCGGGCGCGACATTGTATATTCCCCCTCCGAACATCTCAAAGGCTGGCGCGGAATTAGCGAGTTTTCTTGGAGAACATGCAATCACAATCGCAACTCTCCCACCACCAATCTTGGCCACACTTCCAATCATACAACTTCCGCGGTTAAAAACTTTAATTGTTGCCGGCGAGACCTGTCCTCCTGATTTAGCGCGACGCTGGGGACAAGGTCGAAACTTCTTCAATGCATATGGACCAAGTGAAGCTACAATCTGCGCAACCATTCACGAGGGAACAGGCGACGGGCGAGAGATACCCATAGGCCAAGCGATTGGCCGCGTAGAGACATATGTTACCGACCGCGATTTAAGGCCTTTGCCAGATGGATTTTCAGGTGAATTGGTCATTGGAGGGTTTAGCGTAGGTCTTGGCTATTGGAACAGACCAGAACAATCTAACATGCGGTTTCCAATCGACATTTTCGGAACCACATCAGGAGCAAGATATTATAGAACAGGCGATCGCGTGCGTCGGGATCCTGATGGAACATTGTACTTTCTTGGCCGTCTTGATCGCCAAATTAAACTTCGTGGCTTCAGGATTGAACCTGGGGAAATTGAGGAACACATCAACAGAGTCGATGGCGTTGAACAGGCTCTTGTCAACGTAAAGACAATGACCAACGGTCAAAAATTATTAATAGGCTGGCTGGTCACTTCAAAAAATATCAATCTCAACTCACTTAAAGACCAACTACGAGAAGAATTACCAGTCCAATTGGTACCCCACCATCTCATACGCATTGACTCTGTGCCCCTCACGCCTAATGGCAAAGTTAACTGGAACCAATTACCGTCTACTTACTGCGAACTCACTATTGCCGAAACTGATGAGCTGCTCACTACAGGAAAAGAATCAACGCCCAATGCATTTCACGCAACAAAGCTGGTTCAAGAAATGTGGCGACGCACTCTGCCATTCAGTGACGCCGGACCAGACATTAGTTTTTTTGACGTCGGGGGGGATTCATTACAACTTGTAAAATTATTAGGCCTCATTGCTGAGGCCACCGGCATTAATCTTACCTCCGGACAGGTAATAGCTAACCCCACTCAACGTTCTATCGCCGCAAAGTTGGCACAGGCTCAGCCCTCATACTCAGAAACTGAGTTGACCGGGAAAGATCTGCCACAAGTCACGCAGATCTCCGCTGAGAGAAAAAAGAAAGAGGCAGAAGAAATCAATCATGCAACTGGGGCACCGATTGCGATCATAGGCATGGCCGCACGTTTTCCCGGAGCCAATGATATCGATGATTATCGTCGCTTATTGATGGAAGATCGTGAAGGTTTAATCCGTCTAACCCAAGAACAGATGTTAGACGCTGGAGCAGATCCCGAGCAAATTAAGCATCCAAGCTGGGTCCCTGTAGCGGGTATTGTCAAGGATGCAGAAGCCTTCGACGCAGAATTATTTGGAATGAGCCAGCGCGAAGCAATGCTTTTAGATCCCCAGCATCGAGTTTTTCTAGAGTGTTCTTGGCAAGCTCTTGAGGCAGCTGGCTATCCTGGACATGGCCGCGGCCTTGACTGCGGCGTTTTTGCAGGTTGCGGCATGAACGGATGGGTAAAGAACGTATTAGTTCCTGCTGGGGAAAATACCGAAGGCGCAGCTGCATTTCACCTTGCTACAGCCAATGAAAAAGATTTCCTTGCAACACAAACAGCCTATCGACTTAATCTCACTGGGCCAGCAATAACAATTCAAACCGCTTGTTCAACGTCTCTTGTGGCAATCGTAAATGCGGTTTCTGCATTGCGGGCTAAACAATGCATGATGGCGCTTGCCGGAGGCGTGGCTATCCCTCTTCCCCAAGGGCAAGGTTATCTATTCGAACCAGACATGATCCTGTCTCCAGATGGCCACTGTCGCCCTTTCTCCGCACAAGCTTCCGGAACAGTTCCCGGCGCCGGTTCAGGGGTCGTTTTACTAAAGCTACTTGATCAGGCCTTAGAAGATGGCGACCTCATTCACGCAGTCATCCGCGGTGTAGGAATTAGTAACGACGGAGCAACCAAAATGGCCTTTGCCGCCCCCGGCGTTGAGGGGCAAGCTGCTGCAATCCAAAGGGCGCTCGTCGATGCCGGACTGAACAAAAACGATATCGATTATATAGAAACCCACGGCACCGGAACTCTTTTAGGAGATCCCGTCGAAGTATTAGCGCTCTCCCGTGTCTTTGGGGGCCGTGTTACTCCGCTGCTTCTTGGCTCGGTCAAGAGCATGATCGGCCATTGCGACGCAGCTGCAGGCGTTGCAGGCTTCATCAAGACAGTCCTAGCTTTGAATGAAAAGAAATTACCAGCAACGCTTCATCTCGATCAACTTAATCCGAAAATTGACTTTGCATCAGGACCATTCGAGGTCGTAGCCAATGCAAGAGACTGGCCGGAAGTGTATCGTGCTCGTCGAGCTGGCGTCAGCTCCTTCGGTATCGGCGGCACCAATGCCCATGTCATCCTAGAAGAGGCTCCAAAGGTTGCCTATCCACTAGCCAACTCATCAGATGGGCCGCTGCCAATCCTCCTAACAGGGCAAACGCCGGCCTCACTCGAACGTCAAGTGGAGCATGTAAAAAAAGTTCTAGCTGAGACGCCTGTTACAGACCATGCCAACATTGCCGCGACGCTGCAAGGACGCTTAAGTAACCTTCCTTATCGACGCAGTTTAGTTGCAAATAATAAAAGCTCGGATGGACTTAAGCCAACGAGTCCAACGCCACGAAGAACAATTGCCCGACAGAAACTAGGTTTATTGCTTCCAGGACAGGGAAGTCAAAGCCCTCGTATGGCTGAAAATCTTTATCACTTAGAACCAGTTTTTCGTGAGCACTTGGATAGATTTGACGCTTTACTACACCCATTCCTTCGTCGCTCGATAATTGACATGCTCTACGAGAATGAATCCCTGTCCTCAGAAGCAATGAGACCGACTGAAATAGCACAGCCTCTTGTTGTAGCGGTATCTGTAGCTGCTGCAAGAATGTGGCAAGCGCGAGGACTGCATTGGGATGTGCTTCTCGGTCACTCGGTTGGAGAAATAAGCGCAGCGCATCTTGCAGGGATCATGGACGAGGCCACAATGATGCGGCTTATAGCAACTCGTGGAGAAATTATCGCCCAGCAGCCTGAAGGCGCCATGATTGCCGTCGCATTATCACCAGAAAATTGCGCCCCATTTTTAATAGACGGCATCTGTCTTGCTGCTGTTAACGGTCCAGAACAATGCGTTCTTTCTGGACCATCCACGCAAATATTTGCCCTAGAACAAAGCCTGGAAGCACTGCGCCGACCAAGTCGCCGCCTTTCTACAAGTCACGCTTTCCATTCATCAATGATGAAAAAAGCTGCTCAAGAGTTTGAATTACGAATACAGGATCTATTATTTTTGCCGCCGCAAACGCCCATCATATCGAGTATCACTGGTGTAAGAATAACAGATTCTGAAGCAACCAATCCTAACTTTTGGGCTCGACAACTGACTACTACGGTTCGTTACGACCAAGCGCTAAACCACATGAAACAGTCCGGCGTTAATTTAGGTCTCGATGTTGGTCCAGGAAACATTTTAACCGACCTTGGACGTACGAACCAGTTCGACATTGTCTCAGCAATGAACAATGCCAACAGCTCCACTGACTTACGAATGCAGGACGTTCTCGCTCTTGCTAATCTCTGGGAACGCGGCGCGCTTATGGACGTCCCAAAAATCGGTAAGCGTCCTCCAGCGCATCTTCCAACATACCCCTTCGAGCGCAAGCGCCTCGCGCCAGAACCCAAACATTCCCATTCCAGAAAGATGACGTCAACAGTGCGTTATTTCGCGCCGGTAATGGAAGCTCTGTCAGCACCACTCCCTAATGACTCCTTCGGAACAATGCTTATTGCATGCAGTAAATTATCGGTTTTAGATACCGTAACAGCAGCAGTTAAAAAACTTCAGAGCAAAAGCAGGCTAAGTGTTTTAAAAGTAGATTTTCCAGACCAAGAAGACGATCCGCTCATATCTTTACGGTCGTTCTGGAAGAAAGCTTTCGATACTGCGGGTGAATCTTTTGACACAATAACGCTGATCGAGACAGAGCTGGAGCTTAGCCCAGCGAATTTGGACGATGCTATCACTCCAACTCTTCGTATTCTGGCTCTGGTTCAGGCGCTTGAGGAAAAATATCCCGGTCGTCCAAGTCGTCTTCTATACCTCCTTGGCACCGGACAACGCAGACATGCAAGTCAGCCGCCAGAATTCGCTGCGGCAATATCAGCCGCTCAAATCGCTCAAATAGAACATCCCCATATTGACCTTCGAATCATTGGGGTCGGACCTGGCAGCACCATTGACCAGGCTTTACGCTACGGCCTCAATCAATCAAGTGACACAAATCCAATCAACCTAACCTCAAACAATGGCTTCAGAGAAACCGTTCAATTAGTCGAACCGTTCACTCCCTCCTCCTGGCCAGGAATGACATCTGGTAGCCTCTTGGTTACGGGCGGCTTCGGCCACGCCGGCGCTGCCTTAGCCCTGGCACTCGCAAAGCGTAGTGATATCACGGTTGTTCTCTTGGGCAGAACGCTTAAGAAAGAAAGCGCTACTCCTTTTACTCTCCATAACATCGACGTGCGGTGCTATGGGCTAGACGTATCTGACGTCGACGCTTTGCAACGCATCGTTCAAGAACTTGAAATAGAAGGCAAGCCGGTGCGAGGCGTTATACATGCCGCTGGGGTAATCGATTGGGCAGGAGTTATCCATCGGCGCACAAAATTTGATATTGAAAAAGTCTGGGCTGGAAAAGTTGGGGGTCTTCTCGCGCTTGAAACCGTCCTAGCAGGTTTAGATCTCGACTTATTTATACTTTGCTCAACACTAGGCTCCTTCTTACCTCATGCGAAGTTTGGTCAAGTAGGCTATGCCTCAGCTAACGCCTATCTCGATGCTGCCGGTTTAGAGTTATCTCGCAAACATGGCTGGCCCATGCGAGTGATAAATTGGGATGACTTTACCGAAGGCGGAATGTCGGTCACAGCTGCATTACAACGTGATTTGCCATGCCCAACTCCAGAAGATGGAATCAATAATACGCAGGCAGAGACTGCTCTCATCCGCGTGCTCTCCTCACATTATCCTCGAGTAGCTGTCACAGTCCATGACTTACCAAAATTGATTTGCAGTAATACTATTTCCAACAAGTATTGGCTGGATAAAAACCAAGAGCCTTCTCCAATCATACAAGAAAGCCTCAATTCCACATCACAGGAAAACTCATTTACCCCTATTGAGCTTGAGAGCTTCCTGATCAAAATATTTTGTCGTGTGTTAGGTAATGAGGACATTGACAGAAACACAGATTTCTTCGCGGCCGGCGGACATTCCTTGCTTGCGATGCAGCTGCTTCAGAAAATTCGCGAAGAAAAAAAAATCAATGTTGGATTGACTGATCTTTTTGATGCGCCAACGCCGGCGCAACTTGCAAAACGACTTGATGAGAGACAGACTAAACCGATGAAAGATAAACTTTTTGACTGATGATTTTCTGCTGCGGTCAGACGTTGTAGT
>Ga0214923_10005628_pt1 | contig 14466 bp, 19 predicted proteins | sample LL1510_MetaG_FD_177993 | JGI IMG/M metagenome (GOLD analysis project Ga0214923, IMG submission 177993) | Freshwater microbial communities from Lake Lanier, Atlanta, Georgia, United States - LL-1510 | ecosystem: Environmental > Aquatic > Freshwater > Lake | place: USA: Georgia | collected... | reverse complement strand
CCGCCGCCCGACCTTTGACTCGTGCCCTACCCAAACTAGGTCCTCCACCCGGTCGAGAAACTCCCCATTACCCTAGTAAAGATTCCGGTGTCGGTGTTGCCGCGAAGAAAGATGTTCCGGTTTATACTGGCGACCAAATGCTAGGTGTTACTATAATGCACAAGAGTTGCTTACAGCCGGTATTTAGTGAGCAAGCCGCGGTAGACGCTGCTCATATGCGTAGGTAGCCCAGTTAGGTACCGATAAATACTAATTCGGTACCTAACTAATGATACGTCAATATACAGTAACCCTTCACAGGCATGAAGACCTGGAGTTGTTCTATGATGACATGGAAACTCCAGGTGGTGACCTATACATACCAAATCGTGCAGTTGATTTAGCAAAACGCAGACCATTAAGCAGAAATACTGTTTATTGGCTTACCGAATCCGAAGCAGAACAAGTTAGACAAGATCCTAGAGTACGTGCAGTTGAGCTAACTCTAGAAGAACAAAATATACGCATAGAACCAGTTTGGTCTCAGACTGGTGATTTTTTCAAGGGTAGCCCGAACGGTAATCCTGACCTAGCCAATACAGACCGTAATTGGGGTCTGTTGCGTATGCTAACAGGTTCAGACGTTCCCGGACATGGTTTTGATGACCAAAAACGTCACACAGCAACAATATCAACAACATTAGATGGTTCTAATGTTGATATAGTTATCGTAGATGGACATATAAGACCTAATCATGCCGAATTCGCTGTTAATACTGATGGCACTGGTGGTAGTCGTGTCAATCAAATTGACTGGCTCGCGTACTCGAGTGCTATTGGCAAAACGCCTGTTGGATCCGGTTTAACGCCCTATCTTCTGTCTTACGATTACTCGAGTTACTACAACACTGCCAATGGCGATCACGGTGCCATGGTTGCAGCGATAGCAGCTGGTAATACACAAGGTTGGGCTCGTGCTTCAAGCATTTACAATATTAGTCCTTACAATGAATCAGGCATGGTGGGTTCAGATGATGCTTTAGACTATATAAAATACTGGCATCAAACGGTAAAACCTGTTAACAGTGTAACCGGCAATAAAAATCCAACTGTTGTTAATATAAGTTGGGGAATGTACAGGTATGTAAATGTTCTCAACATTCAATCAATTACTCATAAAGGTGTTACCTACAACGGACCTTGGACAAATTATGGTACTAATGGAAAGACTTATCAAGAACTAGGGTTCGGGTATTCCGGAGCACAACAATATCAAAAAAATACCGGTGATTACAATTGGTATTTAAAAATTGCTTATCCAATTACATCATGGCAAGCAGATGTTGAGGATCTTATTTTAGCTGGCATACACGTTGTAGTAGCTGCCGGTAATGATGGCGTAGTACAAGATATTTCTGGGGGTGCTGATTATAATAATTCTATTTCTCTCACTGGTGCTGCTGGAACCTATTATTATAACCGACGCTCAGGTGCAGCCAGCGATAATGCTATCAATGTAGGAGCAGTTGACTCTAGTTCCTATGCACCGGGAGTGGATTGGTATTCAAATAGAGGTCCTGGTATTGATATTATGGCACCAGGTTCAGGAATAGTTAGTGCAATAAACCGAGTTACTGCACTATCTAACAGCGTGTCTGACTATAGAGGTTTGAATTTAGATAGAATATCAGTGGGCGACGGAACTAGTTTTGCTGCACCACAAATATCGGGTTATCTAGCTTTATTACTCAGCAATTTTGATAATCAATCTTGGTCACCAAACTATAGCAAACAATATATTTTAGGTACTTCCAAGATTGACCAGTTAACAGATTATGAGTCACCTTTTGAATTACTTGGAACACCTAATCGATATGCATTTTATAAATCTTATTGGATAACCACTACTAGTACAACATCTACAACCACTAGTACAACATCTACAACCACTAGTACAAGCACAACATCAACTACCACCAGCACTAGTACCACTACCACCAAGGCACCATATTTTCCACCGGCTTATTTTTTGACACTACCATTTCAATGCTACCCGGTAGCCGAATACGGTAATGTTAATGTAACTGATAATGTAGCATGGTATAATTTTTCAATTTCCTCAACAATGACATTAGTCATTAACACATTACAAACTGTACCTGTATTTGATACCCATATAGGTCTTTTTGATAACAACGGTGATTTAATTGGTGAAAATGACGATACCGGTTTTTCGGATTTAAGTTATATAGAACTAACTGTAAATCCGGGTACTTATTGGTTAGCAGTTGGTTTATACGAAACGCAATTTAACCAAAGATTCCGAGCTACATCACTTGTAAGCATCCCAATATCAGGTATTTGTATAACAGGATACGACAAATCTTTTCCCTATACAACAAGTACTACTACATCTACGACCAGTACATCAACCTCTACAACCACAACATCTACATCAACATCCTCAACAAGTACAACCACTAATCCTCCCTTTATTCCTTATCCAGTTTATCCACCAAATTCTCAGTTATTAAAGACATGGTGTGACAATTTTGATGAATGGGGATTGTTTAAAGATCAATTTGGACGCAATTTTAGTGCTCTTATTCAAAGAAATACCGCCAATTGCGGTTGGCCTGGTCCATCTACATCAACCACAACATCAACTACGACCTTAGGTCTTTTACCCCCGTCCGTTTGGTATAGTACAGTTACTAGATTGAGTATATTACTTAATCGTATAGATATAGTAAAACTTCCGATTGAAGAACCTAATAAGGAATTCTTATTCGCGAGAGGTAGTTTGCCTTTTGGAACAACATTAAGCAATGTAGGTATTATTTCTGGTAAACCTGTTGTAACCGACACAGAATATAGCTTTGATCAACCGATTTATGTTTATAATTTTATAAGCATTATAAATGACCCAATCACATTGTCTTCTATATTTAGACAATACAGTATATCTGTAGTAACTAATGGTGCATTTATACCAGAAAATATAAGTTACACACCATTACTTTATTACAACCAGAAAGATTACAATTATACAATAACTACAAAAAGTAAAGCTGATTTAGCTGCCAATAAGGTATGGCAATTAAAATGGGGATTATTACCGCCATTTTCTGAACTGTTGCCCTCGGGTATAATAAATGTAACAGCTAAGAGTGCTATAAGACCATTTAAGAGAAGCGAATTTTTACCTTATAATTTTGTAGATACTACAACTAATAATGAAACAACATGGAATATATGGCTAAGAACTTTTTTAACAAGAGCTCATGATTTTGATTATCAGTTTGTGTTAGAATTAGTTGATTCGTCAAACGTTATAGAAGTTTCTTTAACAGTAAGAATAATACACTTAACCGCACCTACTTACGAAAGCTGGTTTACGACTAATAGTTCGAGTATTACTGTTGACCCAAATCAACTCTATTTTTTAGTTTTAACAAGTGAACAAGATGCCCCATTTTGGAGTTCGGTAAATTCAGATTTAGGTTTTATTGATAACGGCGGTATAAGCAAAAAATTAATTAAGGTGACGAATCTTTCAGGACGACAACTTACTTACAAAATTACGCCAAACAGTAATTCTAGATTACCTCAGGGTTTGATATTACAAAGTGATGGATTAATTGTAGGTAGACCAAGTTTTAGAACATATAAAGATGATCCTGAGTCGGTGCCTGCAAACGATTTTTATACTTTTTCTGTACGTGCAAGCACCGAGGGTGACAAAACCTACAGTGATAAGATTTTTAATCTAAAAATAGTAAGACGTAATAAAGTTCCCAGTGATAATTTATACATTCGTGCTTTTCCTACCATGGAGAATAGATACAAACTAGAACAAATTTTAACTAACCAAAATATAATTCCTACATCATATTTGTTTAGACCAACTGACCCTTGGTTTGGTTTACGAAAAGATATGTTTATTGAATTTGGTGTTGGTCTTAATAAGATTGACCTTGCTCAATACGAATACATATTACAAGAAAATCATTATACTAAAGAATTCAGATTTGGTCCAGCAAATTTTGCTATTGTTTTCGATGCAAATGAAAAAGTTGAGTATGAAATCGTTTACCTAACAATAAATGACCTAATACTCGGTCGAGACCAAAATGTAAATTTATCCGAAGAGCAAACTAATTTAGTAGATCTTAGTGGCTCAAGAAGTTTTTATTATACTCATAAACCAGATTTAGATTTATGGTATTATAAAGATCAACCCGAATTTGAGAATAAACGTTTAACTGTAAATACCATTTATAATATGAAGTATCGTATAAGAGATAATGTAGGATACGTTGAAGATTATGGAAATTTAATACCCGAATGGGCTCAAAGCCTACAGGTCGATGACGATGGTGTAACAAATCAAGCACCAATTGGATTCGTGCCGGTTGTAATTGTAGCGTATACTAAACCTGGTCGTGCTAGACAAATAGCCGAAAAAATTAATCAAATAAACTTAGACTTTGTTACATACGAATTTGATAGATATCAATTAGAAAATTATCTTACTAAGTATTTCGATCCAATGACAAAACAATTTATAAAAGGTAACGTTACGGTTTTTGATACTGGTAATACTGTTTTTGATCATGGATCAACTAAAATAATTGATAACGTAGAGCAGTATGTTCGACAACATTCCGACGATAAATATATTAAATTCCCCAAAAACAACGTTTTCAAATAACCTATGCCAACTAATTATACAAATTATGATAGTAATGTTAATTCTGATGGATTAAATGATAACTATCCTATAGCCGGAACCAATAATTCTAGTCAAGGACTGAGGGATAATTTTTCTAAAATAAAAGGTACGTTTGGACAAGTTGCAGTCGAGCTCACTCAACTTAGAAATTATGTCTTGCGTAAATTAGATGAAGGCGAAATATTTGAACACGATAATGATTTAAATTATTATAAACTTATTCGTGCTACAATGAAATCTTATGCCGAAACATTTTTTGACATAGGATTAGCGGATGTAGTCGTAGCTGTTAATTTTATTAATGGCAACTTTCAAAAAGTAACACTTACTAAAAGTGCTGATTTAAGTTTTAGTAACTTTCCAATGCATGCCGCTGTTGGTAGGTTGACTCTATGGGTCACTGTTAATGACATATCACACAAATTATTTGTACCCCCGGATATGATTTATGGTATAGATGTAAGTTATGTAAATGCAGGAAAAATTGAATTCCCATCACCAGGTAACTATTTGATAGAAATAGTCAGTGTGAATAATTCTAATCAGTATTGGTTAATAGGAGTTCAAGGACTAGTAACAGGGGGAAGTGGTTCGTCGTTACCATATCAACTTCCGGTAGCAAGTACTAGTACTCTTGGAGGTGTAAAAATAGATGGAGTCACAATTGGCATTAACAACGGCATAATTAAAGTAATTGGCGGTATTCCTAGTCCTAGTGATGAAAAAATTAAAAAAGATATTAAGTCTTTAAATAATGCCTTGGATAAAATTTGTCAATTGCAAGGTGTAAGTTACACCAGAATAGACACTGAGAAACGTGAGATTGGCGTAATAGCTCAGGATGTAGAACAAATTGTACCAGAATTAGTTTCAGAAATTGACAATATTAAACATGTACATTATGGTAATATGAATGCTTTAATCATCGAGGCTATAAAAGACCTACGCAGAGAAATCGAAAACATTAAACGTCATGTTGGGTTATAGAGTATTGACATTTATCAAAATTAGTCATACACTGTATTTTTTGAGATAATTATGACAACAGTAGATCTTAAGTCTTATACCAAATTTGTAAAAGCGGTCACGAGCAAACAAAGCAATGATCTTACTAGTTTTATGAACCGCCTAGACACACTTAATGGCAATTATGATTTCGCAAATAACCAACATGGGCCGGATGTAAATGTTCCATTAATGTTAACTGGCGTCATGGGTTTATCTAGCGAAACAGGTGAACTTATGGAAATAGTAAAAAAGATTACCTTCCAAGGTAAACCTCTAACAGAGGAATCCATATTTCATATGAAGCGTGAATTAGGTGACATTATATGGTATTGGACTAACATGTGTAGAGCATTAAATTTAGATCCAAACGAAGTTATTGCGGAAAATGTAGAAAAATTAAAAAGTCGCTATCCAGGCGGAGAATTTAATGTATATCATAGCGAAAATCGTAAATTAGGTGATTTATAATGTTTCATCCTTTATCCAAAGATCTAAGCCAATTGACCATGGACGATTTAATGGCCAAGTATTCTGAGTTAAATAAAAAATTTATGCAAGCTCAACGAGTTGGATCCGGTTCAGTTTTAGGTCAAATGTCTATGTTGCTCGAGGATTACAGGTATGAAATCGGACGTAGACAGCAAAAAATGTTGGAAGAAGCCGGTAACAAAAACAAGAATTTTAAAAATATTATCGACATTCAATGAAACATGACAAATATGGTCAGCCAGTAATAGATTCTCATACATTGTTTAATTGGTTATACCAAAATCCCAAATTAGATATTAACAATATTAATTTAGTAGATCCAGAACAATATAATGCAAGTTTAGATCAACTACATCTTCAATTTCCTAGATTATCTAAATACAGTCAACCAAATGTAAGCATAGAAGAATTTGATTGTGCTAATCAATCAAACTGGTATATTCCGGAACATTATAAATCTTTTGACATAGTTAGATGGGTCGTTGAACAATGTTCAACTGATGTTGAATTGGTAAGAGTAGCCGAAGAACTGGTAGAGTTTGATCGAAGAAATCTTTTACCGTTGTTAGTTTATCTTAAATATTTTGTAGATGTCATGCGAGAGAATGGCATTGTATGGGGTGTAGGTCGAGGTAGCAGTGTGGCTAGCTATGTGCTTTATAAAATTGGAGTTCACAAAATTGACTCGCTCAAGTACAACTTAAAAATAACAGAATTTTTAAAGGAGGATTATGAAGAAAAGCTATAGAACTGCTTTAGGTAAAGCTGTGGATATGGATCAACTCCGTCTAACACATGAAGAAACTATTGCAGTAGGAAATATGAAAGTTAACGCAAGAGGTGATGAATTAGGCCCAGGAGGTGAAATCTTGCGTACAAGGAACGAAGTAATGGACGAATATTATCGTATGCATGAAGGTACGATAAATTCTGATCCTGTTCCTGTTGAACAGAGAAATCACACGCCCGAACCTAAATCCAATCGTTCGGTTCGTGGTTCAAACGCTAAACGTATTTTAGAAGATCAAGATGGTGTAGCATGACAGTATTTGTAAATAATATAAATCAATTACGACCAATCCGTGATACAGTTTTGGTAACAGAAATGAACTTTGCAGATCGTATGACTTCGGGTGGTATTTTTATTCCCAGCGATAATGGTAAAAATCATGGTATTAGACCGAGATGGGGACAGGTGTTTGCTGTAGGACCCGATCAGCAAGATGTAACAGTTGGACAATGGATTTGTGTTGACCATGGACGTTGGACTCGTGGAGTAAGGCTTGATTTACCAGAAGGCGAAACTGTGGTACGTAGAATTGACCCTAAAGACATACTTTTGGTGTCAGACAGTGAGCCTAAAGACGATACTTTTAGTGACAAAGGTCTTTAATTCCTGTATAATTCCTGTGTTAGACCACAAGGATCAACTATGTCAATTAAACAAATTTGGACGGAAAAATACCGTCCACGCACAGTTAATGATTATGTGTTCGTTGACGAACACGTTCGTGAACAAGTTAACCATTGGATCGCTTCTAGCAGTATTCCGCATTTATTGTTTCATGGCCCAGCCGGTACTGGTAAAACAACTTTAGCTAAGATACTTGTCAATGAATTAAACATTGATCCACTAGATCTTATGTTTGCAAATGGTAGCAAAGAAGGACGTAAGATTGAGTGGGTAGATAAACTAATTAGTTTTTGCCAAACCATGCCCATGAATATCGGTGGATTTAAGGTTGTAATTATTGATGAGGCCGATTATTTAAACAATGTTAGTGTACAACCTGCTATGCGTAACCTGATGGAAGAGTATGCAGATTCAGTGAGGTTTATATTAACTTGTAATTACCCAAATCGAATTATCCCGCCATTGAAAAGTAGATGTCAAGAAATACAAATAAGTAAGACCGATAAAGAGCAATTTGCCTTACGAACTATAACAATCTTAACTAACGAAGGTATAGATTTTGATGCCGAAGATTTAATGAGTTATATTGATGCCACTTATCCAGATTTAAGAAAGTGTCTTAACTTGCTACAGGCTAATAGCATTACAGGGTCTTTAAAAAGTCCAAATTCAGATAATAGTACAACAGAAGATTATAAATTGTCTGCTGTGGCTTTGTTTAAAGAACGTCGGATACGCGAAGCACGTAGTTTAATTTGTAGTCAAATCCGCCCAGATGAAATTGATGACTTTTATCGCTGGGCTTATGATAATCTTGATCTCTGGAGCAAGACCGATGAAGGTCGAGATGAGGCTATTGTAGCTATACGTGATGGCATCGTTGCACATAACTTTTGTCTAGATCCCGAAATTAACTTGTCAGCAACATTAATTCAATTAACTTCAATAGGAAAATAACGATGAAAAGTATATACTTAGTGGCTTACTATTTTGAAAAGCCGTCTAGTAACCGTGTAAGGACCAGTCGTGCTGGTTGGATGAGAGAAGCTGGCAGTACTAGCTATGATGAGCAGGTGGCAGTTACTAGAAATCTAAAAAATCGTGATATTACTATGAGTAAGGTAATTCTAGATTTAGCCAATAAAAAGGTAATTAGAAATTCATGGAATCATCAATCCGATTTTGACAGTTTATTTAGATATTTTTCAAGCAATTATCCCAAACATACTAAAGAAATTATGGTACAAATTGATCCCGATTATTACTTTAGTGTATTTCCGGAACAGCTGCCTAAAGATTTTAAACAAAAAACTGTTTACACCGAGTTCGATTTCACTCCCCCTAGTGAGGTTAGAGTGGTTGATACTGCTTCCGAAGTTAAATGAAAAGACATAAGTTAGTTGAAAGCGGTGAACGTGGTTGGTTTATTGGAGCGTTCAAAAAAGCTATATGGCAGACTACTCTTTATGAAGTAAGTTATCAATTTAATCCAAAAGGTGATACTAGTCCACAACATTATCATAAACTTGCTAGAGAAATTAGTTTAATAACTGAGGGGCATGTTGTCGCTAACGGTCAACATTTTCGTGCTGGCGATCTATTTGAAATAGATCCCGGTGAAGAGCTATTCTGTGAATACTTAGAGGATACTTATACTGTATGCGTTAAAGAACCATCAGTCTTGGGCGATAAATATTACACATGAACCCGGCTTTTCTAAAATTACTTAGAACTAAACGTAAAAGACCTGTTGACCCCAATGCACCACCACGACCTACTCTCCTCGGACAAGTAAAAGAACTTAGACTAACTAAAGAAGAACAAGAAAGAACTACTTTAGAATTGACTGTGTTACGGCATCGGTTAGAATATGTCGAAGCAAAAAATAAACGGTTAGAAACACAGTTACGTGATCTTGAAAATTACGTAAGAAATCGCATAAAATAACTACATGAATATATATCAACTAAAAGACCGCTTATCGCAGTGGTTAAAATATCCTCAACCAAATTGGTTACAAAGAAACTTACTAGGATTAAAAACTGACAGTTTTGACTTGGATTTTACAGCTAGGCGACTGGCTGCAGAGTCTAGTGCCGATTACCTAGTTAAAAATATGAGGCAAGCCCAGAAGTTTGAAACAGATTACGACTTACATGAAGCAGTTAGAGACTGGGTTACTATAGATGGTCATTGCTTAGAATTTGGTGTAGCAACAGGTCGTACTATAAGACACTGGGCTAGACTATGGCCTGACCGTACTATACACGGATTCGACAGTTTTGAAGGCTTGCCCGAAACTTGGATGTGGAATATACGTCAAGGACACTTCAAACAGCAGTTACCCAAAGTTCCGGACAATGTGCAACTACACGTTGGTTGGTTTGACGATACCTTACCTCGTTGGTCATTAACTGGTCCTATAGCATTACTACATATAGATTGCGATTTATACTCTAGTGCAAACTATGTTTTAAATTATCTGTCAGATCAAATCGTACCGGGAACTGTGATCGTATTTGACGAGTATTTAAATTTTCCCGGATGGCAACAAGATGAATTTCGTGCATGGCAAGAATTTGTTCACAAAAAACAAATAAAATATGAATATTTGGGTTTTGTTAGCAGTCACCAAGAAGTAGTACTTAGAGTAATTTAAAATACAAAGGAATCAAGGTGCCTTATACAACAGTAGAAGTAGAAGTCAATTTAGCCGATTTTGAAACCGAAGATCTCGTCAAAGAGCTTGAACGCAGGTCAGGCATGACCGAGTTACCTGGTGGGGTAAGAAAAATCTTGTCCCGGATTCATCAAGCAAGATTAACCGGACAACCTTGGGAAGACGACCTAGATCGCTTCCTCAAGGATGTATTAGGTCGTGCTATTTAATCTTCGCCGTATAATTTAAGCACCTCCGATACTGTTGGGTGTCGTTGTACATCGCGACGTCCAAAATCCACACTTGCAATATCCGGGCATTCTACAGATTTTAACCTTTGTAGGAAATCTTCTAGCCCATTATCATTGGTAAACTTACGATCTTTTTGATTTAAGTCACCAGTCACTACTAGCTTAGATCCTTCGGCAAGGCGGGTAAGAACCATCTTCATCTGGTTAGTTGTTGCGTTTTGGGCTTCATCGAAAATGATCCAACTACGCTTAAAATTTCTGCCTCTCATATATGCTAGTGGAGCTATCTCAATAAGTTGTTCTTCTAGCATGTTAGCCACGTCTCTAGCCGTGTAGTATTCCATGACAACATCCATTATTGGTCTAGTCCAAGGAGCCATCTTAGCGTTTAGGTCTCCGGGTAAGAATCCATGTTGTTCGTCGTCTACACCAACTGCGGGTCTAGTTACTACAATTTTATCTACAGCCCTAGCTTTATAAGCCTTAAGAGCTGCCATCACAGCCAACATGGTTTTGCCTGTGCCAGCTGGGCCTGTGGCAAATACTATGTTTTTACTGGGATCTGTTAGATAATCTATATATTCCTCCTGTTTTAATGTTTTAGGTAACAAAATTACAGATTTTGTTCTTTTCTGCACATAATTATCGATGCCGATTACTTTGGCAGTGTCGTCCTGATGACGAACACGAGCTTGTTGAGCTTTACGTCTTGCTGACAAGTCTAAATCTCCTATAGTGTGAATTTTTTTTGATGTCATTTTGTGCTATTTGTGTAGTTGTTACACATTGGTATTTAAAAATCAACTCAGCCTATTTCTACAGGTAGTTAAAAATTTTTATAGAGGACTAAGTATATTTCTAAGCGTCAAAAATCAGTAATCTACTATTTCTATAAATACCATAAATAAAATAAAGATCTGAACATGCCCGCTAATGTAAAAGACGTATTAGATAATATTAAGAATTTGTACGTGACCGAAAACACGTTAGAAACTCTCATGGATTTTGAGCGTGTATTGGACGAACTTGATACTTACGTGTTTAAGAATTGGATAAAAGGCGAGTTAGTTGAAGGGCCACTATACGAAAAGTATTTTGTTACATGTACTTTTATGTGGCCCGAAAAGATGATGCCTGATCCTAGAGCCGGGGAGAGGTTACTCGATTACCACATTCGTGTTAGATACAAAAAAACCGAGTTTGAATATCCTGTAGAAGTTGAAACGCCTGACGATTACCGCCCAGGCACAAAGATGCCTAAAATGGTTAACAAACCGGTTTGGTTAGTTGAAATTACTATGCCAAAACAACTAATGCGTGAAATACATCGTGGTAGCGTAAGTTTAGAATCAGAAACTATCGATTTGGAAGATATAAAACAAAGTTATGAAACAGGCTTAGATGACGATGTCTATAAGCAAGACGAAGACGAACAAGAGCGTCAGGCACAACAATTAGGACAGCCAGCAAATGCAGCACAACCAGCAGCCCCAATCCCACAGCCCGCTATCTGAAGGTCTTGAAGCCGGAGATCTCGCTAGGCTAATAGATAAGGCCATAACCGTCGACGAATACAAAAGTAAAATGGGTTCCGACGAAGAAATCTGTGTACTTACTTTTAAAGTACAAGGCAAAGATCCGGCCAGAGATTTAGTAAGTTTTATTGAAAAAAGCTACGACTGGGTGTTAGACGCTGATACGAGTTCAGGTGAACTCGACGATGGCACTTACTTAGTGTTTGTTGAAATTGATCGCGAATCTGACATGATCGATAACATACTTACAATGTTAAATGATTTAGAGCCATTGACCGAAATAGGTGCTCATGAATGGCAATTAATGGGTGTTAAACCAAAACGAGAGGTGGATGCGTCAGCTGAGGGTCTTCGACAGCTGATTCCTACTAGCCCATCAGAATATAGAGCATTACATCGTAAATTAACCGATGATATCAATAAACTAAAAACAAGAGCAGGACTTAAAATAGAAACACGAGCACCAACAAACCGATATACCGATAGCCTAAGGAGAGCTGCTGGTCTAATTTAAAACGAGAGGTTCAATTATGTGGCAACTTTTGTGGATGTTTGAATTCGTACCTGATATAGTCTGGCATATATTATTGCTAGTCAGTGCTGGTATGTTGTTCCTAGCAGCATTTTTCCCGTTTGTACCCTACAGACTACCAGTGGGAATATTGAGTGGATTTATACTGGCTATTAGTATTTGGGTCGAAGGAGGCATAGCCAAAGAAGCTGAATGGCAAGCTGAAATTGACAAAATGAAAGTGGCCTTGGCCGAAGCCGAAAAGAAAGCTACGCAGAAGAATACTGAGATACAAGAAAAGATTGTCTACAAAGATCGTGTTGTCAAAGAGCGTGGTGCCGCACAGATACAGTATATAGATCGTATTGTTCAGGGCGAAACAATCAAAGAAACAATTACAAAAGACATGACGCCCGAACAGCGGGCTGAGTATGAGAAAAAGGTCGTAGAATTACAGGCAGCTATTAAAAATTGCCCAGTGCCTAAGATTGTTGTAGAAGAACACAACAAGGCCGCAGCAAAGATACTAAATGACGCAGCTCGGGGAGAGAAGAAATGAGATCGCTAGCTATTCTCCTAGTTACAGTAGCGTTGGCTGGCTGTGGTTTTAGCAAGCCTGTATTAATGATGCCCGAGTTTCCCGAACCAGTTAAAGAATTAACTGAAAAGTGTCGAGAACTACAGATGATCGAAGGCGACGCAGTGGCCATAACTGATATGCTCAAGACAGTAGTAAACAATTATACCCTATACCATCAATGCAGTTTAAAGGTTGATGGGTGGAATGATTGGTACGTAGAACAGAAAAAGATCTACGACGATGTAAAAAGTAAAGGGAAATAATGAGTGACTTTATTCTAAGCCGAGACCAATTGGCTGAACTAATCAAAGGTAATCCTTATGTGGACTATTGGCATTCAGCAATGGAAAGATGTTTGCCAGACTATGACATTAACTCACCACAGCGTGTGGCAGCGTTTATGGCACAGTGTGGACACGAATCCGGTAACTTCAAATTCTTAAAAGAAAATCTCAAATATCGTGCTGCCAGTCTTGTCAAAGTTTGGCCCAAGTACTTTCCTAACATGGACATTGCCAACCAATATGCCGGCAACGAAGAAAAAATTGCCAATCGTGCCTATGCTAACCGTATGGGCAACGGACCCGAAGCCAGTGGAGATGGCTGGAGGTTCTGTGGACGCGGCTTAATCCAATTAACTGGACGCAATAACTATCAACAGTTTGCTGACAGCATCGAAACTGACATCAATGACATTCCTGCTTATCTAGCTACCTTTGAAGGTGCAGTACAATCAGCCTGCTGGTTCTGGGAAACCAATAACCTAAACAAATGGGCTGATGCCGGTGATATGCTTACACTAACCAAACGCATTAACGGCGGTACACTTGGATTAGATGATCGTATCAAGCATTATCAACATGCCTTGCATGTTTTAGGACTATAGGAGTCTACCATGGGCATATTTTCTAAGAAGAAGGGAACAACTAAAGTGGCCGAAGAACAAGTTAAAAAACCAGAATCTGCTGCGGAAGAAAAATCTGGTGCTGACAAACAGCAAGAAGATTGGATGCAGAAGAAGTGGCGTCCGGCCATGGGCTGGATGTACATGATGGTCTGTGTGTTTGATTTTATCATTTTTCCGATCATGTTTACCATTGTACAATTTTGGGAAACCGAAGCTGCAAACGATGCGTTTCGTCAGTGGCAACCACTTACACTAGCTGGTGCAGGCCTGTTCCATATGGCCATGGGTGCTGTGCTTGGTCTGAGTGCATGGGGTCGTACACAAGAGAAACTAAATGGTGCTAACAACGGTGGGCTTGCTCCTGTTGGGCAGACTGTGACAACCACATATGGATCCAC
>Ga0214923_10005626_pt1 | contig 14469 bp, 13 predicted proteins | sample LL1510_MetaG_FD_177993 | JGI IMG/M metagenome (GOLD analysis project Ga0214923, IMG submission 177993) | Freshwater microbial communities from Lake Lanier, Atlanta, Georgia, United States - LL-1510 | ecosystem: Environmental > Aquatic > Freshwater > Lake | place: USA: Georgia | collected... | reverse complement strand
ATCGATGATCTTGAGCGATGGGCCAGCAGCATCCATCACCTCCGCATCGATTTTATCTGTCAGTAAAGATAAAAGCGCATCCACGCCAACGACGCGTTTGAGCAAAGCATCGCGCGGAATAACCTCATCGCGTTCATAAACTTCAACATCATATTTTTTTGCTTGTAAGATCTTGATCCCGTCATCAGCAAACGGTCGTGTAACAAAAATACGCGGCATATACGCTGCATCATACCATCCTCAGACATCCCCGCGCAGGCAGGCACCCAATTACGCAAGATAAAAAAATGTTCAGATGAACCGGCTCTGGAGACAGGCTCTCCTTGGAAAAGCGCTATGCTTGTTTAGTTCCCAGTACTCTCATCGCGGCAAATTTGAGGACTGGAAGCAGGGCATTAACCACAAGAAGGAGAAGAACTTGTTTAGGAACAACGCCTAAATCACGAAAAAAACGCTCTCCGACAAATAAAGCAAGCGTGTTATTGAGATAAAGCATACACAGGGCGATCGTGACTCGATCAGATGCCTTGCGCCATGAAACAATGTAATACGCCGACCAAGTCATGACGCCAAGCAAGATCATAGAGAAAGCCATCATCCAGGCGTCACGCATGCGAAAGAGAAGAGCATCACCCCCTTGAGTGCTAGCAACGATTCCGGTGATGAGCACGCCAAACGCGGCAACGCTTAAATTGCGCCACAAGCTGTCATAACGATTGATGAGCTTAGGCGTTGCTTTCTTAACCAACATGGCCAGAATAAAAGGGGCGACAATCGTCAAAAAAAGCGACCAGAACATTCGAATCACATCAATATCAACCGATTGACCGATGGCGATTTTTGTTACCAAAGGAATGGTAAATGGTGCAAGTAAAGATGTGATGGTGGTAATAACCAAAGCAAGCGAGGTGCGGCCACCAAAAAATTCAGCCATTAATGCAATCGTCATTCCGGTTGGCATCGCGCCTAATAGTAAAAGAGCGGTTGACCATTCTTGTGAAAAAAAAGATGTTGGAACCCACAGCGCAAAAGGCATGATGATCAACATGTAGAAAGACGTGATAAAAAGCATGCGCCAATCTTTTGCATAGGTCACAACTTCATCAAGTGACAAACGAAGACTCGAAAAGAAAAAAACGAGAATCAATAACTGCGTCGAAAAAGTGTTCAATCCCTGAAGCTGTGTCGGAAAAGCGAGACCTAAAATGATCCCAAGCAAAATAACAAGAATCTGATTCTCCGTAAGCAGGCGTTTGATGTTGATGGAATTGATCATAATAGATGAGGGCTGAGCCCTAAACCGGCTTACGATAAAGGAAATTTCTTCAAAATACCTTCTTTGGCACCCATATGTGTGACAACCCCAAGCGCATTCATGAGGCCGACGCGTAAGGCGTCGTCCAAATAAAAACCTTTAGCAACCGCGGCAACAAACGCACTTCCAAACGCATCACCGGCGCCGGTAGTATTTAATCGCTTGCCTTTTAATGCGGGTGAATACAATGTTGCGCCATGGGCTCGAACATGGGCGCCATGTTTACCATCAGTGACAACAAGAGCCTGACGTGGAAGAGAACCAAGCTTAAAAAGAATATTATCTAAAAAACGTGGAGCGAGTTGCGCGAGCATGGCCGCCTCTTCTCGATTTAATAATAAAATATCAGTCTGCTGCAATAAAGAAAGAAGTTTCGCTCGACCAAAAGCAAGCTCGGCATTCCCCGGATTCCACGCAATACGTGCTCCAATTTTTTTTGCATGAGCAAAAACGGATTTGATGGTTTTGAGATTTCCTCCAAGCGAAGTGAGATAGATCCAGCGAGCATGATACGGACGACGCAAGATCTTGCCTGCGCGATGCCAAGGAAAATGATTAGCATCGATATGATCGGCGGCGCCACGATGCGTCAGGATACCGCGAAACCCCTGGCCAGAGACAAGAATCACAGAGTAGGCGGTCCGCTCACGAGGATCGCGCTGAATACCGTCAGTATTTACATGTTCGGCTTGCAGCTGACGAATAATTCCATCACCGATCTCATCTGCGCCTACGCGTGAAAAACATGCCGTTTTTAATCCAAAGCGTGAAAAAGTAACAGCGGCATTTGTTGCACCACCTCCGGTGGCAAAAGCGAGTTCGTCAATGCCAAGTTTTGAACCAAGCGGAATACAAGCGTCAATTCCATCGGGAGCAGACCCGTCAACCCGCTCTTTCCATCCACGGCTTTGAATAAAAACATCCTGCGTAGCAGAGCCGATGGTAATCACCTCAAACCTTGGCATAATTGCTCTTATTTTAGCATAGACTCACGTATCCTAGATTTGTTATCGTTCAAACAATTGTTATTGTAAAAAAAAGTCCAACAAAGCTAAAAAAATTTGCTATAATTAGAGAAAAAAAATGTTTATTTTACTTGACAAAATATGAATTATATGTTATGATAATTTGTTAAGATGAAATCTATTGAGTCTTTGCACCTCGACAATTAAAGACAAAAGCGGCGAAGCCAAAGAATCGCCATTTTTGTCTACCGGAGACCATGTGTCTTTGGTAAGAAAGACAACAAAGGGGAGGGAATATGGTCTTTGCAATTTTCATAATCGCTTTGTTCGGCACGGTCGTCGCGGAGGTCGTCTACAGGGTCATGCAAATGATCCTGGTGATCTTCGGATCGATCTTTGGGGGAGGCATTTCCAGCCCCAAGAGTTGAGCCGGTAACCCATCTACGCCCAGACTTTTCTCTGGGTCACGGTGATTACCGGTGTGATTTATCTCGTAAGCAAGGTGCTTGCGAGATAACAACACGGTGTGCCCCTGCACCGACACAAAACTTCTCAGGGGACTCTTCTCGGACTCCCGACACAAACTCGCAACAACGCGAGAGGTCGGGATTCCAAGGTGGAGGTATCGATGAAGAATCGATTCTGGTTCCTGTGCCTGTTCTTCGTCAGCACTCCGCTGACGGCTATGGCCCAAGCCCTAGATCTCGAGACCTGCTACAGCGGCCCTATCGGATCGGCGGGCGTCGGAGTGTGTCGTGTAGGGCATCGTGTCGGCGCCGCCTGCGAAGGAGAGATTCTCCCGAGCGTGGAAATCGCCGACAACGCAATTGACGAGGACTGTAACGGAGGTCTTCTCATGAGCGTGTCACTCGGCGCCGATCCGCGAGAGAGCCTCGCTCCGAGCCGATATTCGGACGGACCTGACGACGAATCGAGTCAAATCGGTCACTGGGCGATCAACGCTTGGTACCGGTCCCTGATCATGCCGTTCATCGTCCTTGCCTTTGCGGCTTGGGCATTCGCCGCGTTCATGATCAGACGGCAGATTCGCACCTTTGGGAGAGCAGGTCTCCAAGAGACCAAGTTGCAAGATCGTCTCTTTGACCTCGCCGCAGTCCACGATTGCGAGGACATCTTGGCAGAAGAACTCGTGGAGCTGGAAGCCAGGCATCCCGTCTCAAAGAAGTTCTTTGCCGGCTCCTTGCTCCGCATTCTGATCAACCAGAACGACGAGCTTCGATACGCCATCCTGTTGCCGACGTGGCAGTTTTTCCTCGGCGCGATCATGGCGTCGGTAATCTACGGCCTTGGTGTGTTGATCAGCCACGCCGTGACCGGCCTCTGGATACCCCTCGACTGCTGGCTGTTCGTGGTACTGCTCGCTGGCGACCTCATGGTTCTGGGACAGGCCTTTGAGCTGTTGAAGGATTCCTTCCAAGCCAGCGAATACATCCACGCGCTCGAGCAGCTTTGCGAGCGCTACAAGCGCATGCAATCAACCCCCGTTCGAAGCAACGTCGTCTCCATGCAGGAGTGGAGACAGGCTCGCGACGAATAACGCACTTTCACTGGATCGAGCCGCACCGTTGTTCACTCATCGGTCGGCTCTCCTCTCGGACCCATCACAATGTGTGGTGGCTCCAAGATGGAGGTAGGATGAAGGAACGGCTTTTGCGCGAAGGATTCTTGCCGGTACTCGGTACTGGCGAGAATAACGGGCTGGTTCCGTTGGGGCGCCCCAATCATTGGGACCAGAACAACGGAGTGCTCGTCATCTACGACGACCAAGGCAACCCTTGGATCGTCGAGGCGAACGCTCTCAGCAGGGAGACAAAAGAATCCCTGGTGCAGGGCTTAAAACGAGGTGCTTATGTGCCTCACAGCAACGACGGTGGCCGTTTCCTGCAAGGGGAGCCACCGGCCCTAAGTCGGGGCAACTAAAAAAAATGGGTCGCGCATCCCCTTTGATGCGCACTCTTCTTGGATTTCTGATACATCGGCAATAACGCCGCAGTCGGAAGTCCAAGGTGGAGGAAAGATGAATTATCGATGGGAGACGTTTCGAGCAACGGCACGCATCAATGCCTTGCTCTTCTTCCTAGCGACGATTTTGCTTGTCGCCTGTTCAGTGGCTTTCTGCTTCTATGTCTACGAAGGACAGAAGCAGAAAGCGCTGCTCGAGCTCGAGCTGGCGATCGGCATGTATGTCGCAGCGGCAGCCACCGTGAGCGTGCATTTTCTGAACAGGGGAATGCAATGGGCTCGCGAGTATCAGCTCTGGGACAAGCGAATCATCAAAAGATCCTCGCTTGCACAGAAACAGGGATTAAGCTAATCTGATAGCCCCATTCCGCAAATCGCGGAATGAGGAATAAAAAAGGAGGAGAATGTACCATAGCCCGTTTTTCTTCAGAGCGACTGGAGACAAAAAACCGGTGCAGGAACTGCGAACTGCCAAGTCGCGGACAAGCATTCTCACAGGCGTCTGTATCGCCGTGATGCTTATGGCCACTGGGACCATGAGCTGTCTCAATGCGGTCTTCGTGATCGCACCACGCACCAACGGTGTGCTAGTCGAGACGCTGATCGCAGCTCTCGGTTTGCTCTTTCTCTACATTGGGTGGTTAGCGGCGATCGAAAGTTATCGATCGTGGCGTGACAACCCAGAGCACATGCAAAGCGCCCAGCGCAACATGCGGCTCGCAAGCGTGATCCGGCGCGTCAATCAGGCGCAAAAGCCGCTACGCTTTAAGGAATGAATTCTACCGCCGTACTCAGAGAATGGGTGCGGCGGTTTCTCGTTCTTGCGAGGCGACCATTTCTCAGACACCATAGAGTCATGAAACGATATCTGTATACATTTATATCTCTCATCGCATGCGCACTTTTTCCGATGAAGGTACATGCTGAAACAGTTGAATCATTCGTAGTCAATGCCTCGTTAAACGCAGATCGAGAATTACGCATCGAAGAATCAATTACCTATGATTTTGAAGATGAGCAAAAACACGGTATCTATCGATTGATTCCGGAGAGGTATGCGCGTGATGGAATGAATGTTGATCTTCGTTTGGATATTGGCCAATCCATGCAAGATGGAAAGGCGGCGACACAAGAAATATCACGCGAAGGAGAATTTAAAAAAATCCGTCTCGGACAAGAAGACCTTTTTTTATCTGGAAAGCATATCTATAAAATCGTGTATCAAACCAATCGTGCCATCAACGATTTTCCGGATGAGCAAGAAAGAGAGTTGTATTGGAATGTGACAGGGAATGGCTGGAGCGTCCCTATTGAGCAGGTGTTATTTACAACTGAGTTACCAGCAAAGCCAACCAAGGTTATTTGCTACACAGGAGTCTTTGGCTCGATAAAACAAGATTGCACGATAAAGGTTGATGATAAAAAAGTGGCGATCAAGTCTGACGGCCCTCTAAAAGAGGGAGAGGGATTAACCATCGCCATTCGTTTGCCTGAGTCATCAATACGCGACATCACCTATATCGAGCGCCTGACAAATATCGTTCTGGATAATAGCTGGATTCTGTTACCGTTTGCCGTGTTCTTTATAATGTTAGGTATTTGGTGGAATGTCGGGCGTGACCCAAAAGGGAGAGGGACAATCATTGCGGAGTACGAAGAACCAAATGGCTTAGAGCCCGCATTGCAAATTTCATTAATCGAACAACATGTACCATCAGCAGCGATCACAGCGACGCTACTTGATCTTGCGCGTCGCGGATATGCAAAAGTCCGATTTGAAGGAGATCCGACCAAAAATGGTTGGTTCAAACCAAAAGCAAAAATATTTTATGAAAAATTAAAAGAGCCTGTCGGATTAGCTGACTTTGAACAAACGCTGTTTGATGCCATGTTTCAAGAGGGTGACTCGATTGATCTTCAAACACGCCATGAGTCATTTTGGAAAGCATTACAAATATCACGTAAGCAAATATTTCAACGCTTAAAAAAAGACGGGCTTTTTGGCATGGACCCAAATGTGATGCGCGCCATGTATTTTTTAATCGGGATAATAGTGATCATTGTATTATATCCCATCCTGTCTAATGATGGCCCAGCATCCGTTATTGCCGTCATCGTTTCTGGAGTGATGATCATGGCATTCGGTTGGCATATGCCTCGAACGACAAAAGCGGGAGCGATCATGGCCGAAAGAGTGCTTGGCTTTAAAAAATTCTTATCAGTCACTGAAAAGGCGCGTCTTGAATTTACCGATGCACCAGAAAAACAACCTGAGCAATTTGCACGGTTTCTTCCGGCAGCGGTCGCCTTTGGGGTGGAAAAACAATGGGCAGAACAATTTGCAGCTATTCAATTACCCCAACCGGATTACATGACATCAAGTTCAGCCAACTGGACAGCAATGAATTATGTATACGCGACTCAGTCATTTCATTCGGCATCAGCGGCTTCCATGTATGCGGCACCTTCTTCTGCGGGGAGCGGTGGATCAGGATTTTCTGGCGGCGGTTCTGGCGGCGGTTTTGGTGGCGGGGGAGGTGGAAGTTGGTAGAATTGCTTGGCAGAAGGATGCGGTCAGGCTTGCCAAAATACGTTTTTTCTGCCAAAGTGCACCAGCTAGGTAGACAGATGACCGCCTGAATTCGCAAGAATTTGGGAGGAAAGTCCGAGCACCGATTCCGCTGCTATGCGGAGGAAAGCGAAAGCGGCTAACGGCCGCCGGGATATAAAAGCAACGGAGCGAACACGTGTCTCTCCGTTCTGGAAACCCAGGGAAAGTGCCACAGAGACAATACTATCCGCCTTGGCGGAAAAAGGTGAAAAGTGCGGACAGGTGGACGGCGAAAAGCCGCTCTGCGAGTCCGCTCGTCTCGTAGTAATACGAGATCGCGGCAAACCCTTTCTGGTGCAAGAGCAAGAGTTTTCATCGAAAGATGAAAACAATGGTCGCTCGCTAGAGCCAATGAGTGATCATTGGCCAAGAGAGATGGTCATCCGGCTTATCGAGAGATGAGCAAGACAAAACTCGGCTTACCGTCTCGCCTAGACAAAACCCTAATCGCAAGATTGGGGTTTTTGTATTAGACTCCCAAAAGCAAAAAATATGCGTAAATGGATTCCGGTGTTCGTCACATTTTTCCTCATGGTTGGGGGAATCTGGTTTTGGTCATTAGGCGTACTTCCGGAAGAGCAAGTCGCTCTTGCGAGAATTGAGCAAGTCTCGGGTGATGTGACGCGTAGACCTAAAGGCTCTTCAGACGTAATTATTGGAAAGATCGGAGATGAGTTGAATCGGGGAGATGTGATCGAGACCGGGGCAAATGGTACAGCGATTATTCACTGGTTAGATCAAGGAGAAAGTCGATTGTCAACTTCAACACGTATTCAGATTGAGGCTTTATCAAATGATGAAGAGGGCATGTTAGATATACGACTGAAACTAGAAGTCGGTCGCATCTGGATGCGTATGCAATCGCTACTCGATCTTGAATCAACGGTCTCAATGCAAACGAGCGATGTCATCGCCACGGTGAGAGGAACATCATTCGATGTCTCAAAGCCGGAAGGGAAAGAAACAACCATTTGGGTTTCAGATTCAGTCGTAGAAGCGTTAGCGACATCAACGGAGGAGCAAGCGGGGTTATTCATTGTGGAAGGTTCCATGGCTAAATTTTCGGATCTAAACAAAGCAACTTCCACCATGCCGATTAGCGCGAGTGGAACGCAAAGCGCTTGGTTTATCGAAAATAAGCAAGCTGATGAACAGTTTGATACACGTCAACGGGAAAACGTGCGTCGATATTTTGGTCTTGATCAGCAAAAACGCAGTCTACAGCAATGGGCATCAGATCTCTCGCAAGGATTGCGTGGTCCAGAGGCAAGAGCCCGAATCTTGCTACGGCGATTAGCAAAAGTCATTGACCTTTCAAATAACGGCGCAGAAGGGAAAGCGGCGGAGGATTTTTCCAAGCTAGAACGATACGTCAAAACGCAAATCGAATCAGGAGATCAACGCATGAAAGTCGCTGTACGTCGGGCGCTGTTGCGTAGCCGATATTTATTTAAAGATGTCTTACCTGATTCCCCATCCTATCGATATAAGCAAGCGATGGAGGAGTGGCGCATCCGTTTAGCGCGTACTGAAAAAGAACGCCTGTCAGCAAGAATCCTCGCGATAAATGATCAAATCGAAGAGGCGCGCATGGTCGCAAAAAATCAACAAACAGACTTGGCGCTGCAATTATCAGATATTGCTGAAAAATCATTAGAAAATATTTCACGCGAGCTAGAAAATACTGAATTGCCGGAACGTGCGGCGCAAAGAGCAAAGTCACGCATTCAAGCACTACAAGCGAGAGTGAAAGCGCTAGAAAAAGATGCGAGATCATTTATTGGTCCGAGCTTGCCAAATGCCCCGACATCAACCACCATGCAGATGGAAGGCGGATTATAATAAACAAGAACACTTTTTTGGTATGAAAAATCAATTCACAAGATCTCTCTTGATCGGTCTTGCGATTAGCGCACTCAGCATGGGTGGTGCCATCGTAGGCATGTTTGACACCTATGGCGCGCGCATCACCGATCGCTTTTTTTTATCGCGTGAAACTGATCCATCAGCTGTGATTGTGGCAATCGATGATGCATCCTTGGCAAAGGTTGGTCGCTGGCCATGGCAAAGAAGCGTACATGCAAAATTGATAAATGCATTGGATGAGCTGGGAGCAAAAGTCATTGCACTCGATGTCAATTTCCCGGAGGTCTCTTCTCCCGAAGAAGACGCGGCATTAGCCGCTGCTGCGCAGCGCGTGCAAACCGTCATCATGCCGATCGAGCTCGACTTTACGGTACAAGGTGGAGAAATCGTGTTTGATTCAAAGAACACCGTGCAACCAATTCAGAGCATTCAGTCAGCGGTGCGTTCTGTTGGGTTTAGCAATGTACCGCTTGATACAGACGGGATCGCACGTCGACTCCCAATTCAATCCAAAGGGCTCGATGGATCAGAGGTATATGCCTTTGCCTATGAAGTTGCCAAACTAGCAAAACGCGCACCGGCACTCACGGATATTCCAAAAGACAAGCTCGGACGCATGATCATTAATTTTCCGGATGCTCCAAGACAGTCATTTCCGATAATATCGGCAGCGGATATTTTACAAGGGCGTATCGATGCCGCACGCATCAAGGACAAAGTTATTTTTATAGGTGCCACCGCACGTGATCTTCATGATCAACAAAATGTTCCAACTTCATTTGGTGACCCAATGAGCGGCGTCGAGATCCATGCATCAATTTATGACACGTTGGTACAACAGAAATGGCTAAGACCGGTATCAGTCTGGATACAAGGATTGCTTCTGCTCTTGACCGGATTGTTACTCGGCTGGCTCGTACCAAAAACGAAAGCTCGCACAAGCGCATGTCTCGCGTTGGGAATCTGGATAACCTGGTTCTTATCGGCATTCATGCTTTTTGACCGAGGATATATTGTAGATGTCATTTGGATTTCGTTGGTAATTTTCTTTGGATACATGGCGCTCTTATTAGAGCGCTGGCTCGAAACAGATGCGCAACGCAAACAAATCCGTACCGCATTTTCTCGCTACGTCTCACCTTCGGTCGTGTCGCAACTGGTAAATGAACCGGAGCGTCTTAAATTAGGCGGGGAGCGACGTCGCATGTCAGTATTATTTTCCGATCTGCGTGGATTTACCACCATGTCAGAAGGACTGACACCGGAACAGCTTGTTGAGGTGCTTAACACCTATCTTAATGAAATGACGAATATTGTTTTTGAAGAAGGCGGTGTCCTTGATAAATACATCGGCGATGCGGTCATGGCATTCTGGAATGCGCCATTCGATCAATCGGACCATGCGATTCGATCTGTCCGAACAGCTGTCAGAATGCGTGATAAGCTCGAAGAAATGAATAAAACAGGGGCGTTTCCAAAAGGGATTGAGCTCAAGGTGGGCGTCGGAGTAAACACGGGAGAAATGGTCGTTGGTAACATTGGAGCGGATGTACGTTACGATTACACGGTAATCGGCGACAGCGTGAATTTAGCCAGTCGTACCGAAGGATTGTGTAAAGAATATGGTGTGCAAATAATCGTGACAAAAAATACGCTTGAGATGTTAGGGGATGCATTTGTGACCCGTGAGCTCGACTCGGTTGCGGTCAAAGGAAAAAAAGAACCAGTACATATTTATCAAGTGATTGGTATGAACGGTAGCGTAGAAGATGGGTATGTAAAATTTGCAAAACAGTACGAAGGAGCTCTCAACCATTACTACGCCCAACGTTTTGATCAAGCGATCAAAGAGTGCGAGGCATTGCTGAAAATTAATCCAGATGATGTTTCAACAAAAAATCTCTTAGAGCGTTGTCGTGACTACCGCGAATCACCTCCTCCCGAAGGCTGGAACGGTGCGTATGTCATGACAAAAAAATAACACCCGCCACAGCGGGTGTTATGTTATCTTCCGAGGCCGATGCGTTCTCGAACCAGTTTCATCTTTTGAGCGGCAAGTTCCTGCGCATAATCACGCCCTCGATCGAGAATGCGCATCAGTTCACCCGGGTCAGAAGTGAGTTCTTCGAGCTTTTGTGTTACGGGTTCCAGATGAGCGATGATAGCTTCGGCGAGGGCCTTTTTGAAGTCTCCATACCCTTTTCCGGCAAATTCATTCTCGATCTGCTTCATCGTGAGGCCGGTGACCTGATGATAAATCGTCATAAGATTCGCGACCGCAGGTTTTTGATCCATATCATAGGAGATACCGCCGCTGGTATCGGTAACCGCACGCATGACTTTCTTCCGAATGACATCAGCTCGATCCGTTAAAAGAATTTTGGAAGTATCTGAAGGATCGCTTTTACTCATTTTTATACTCGGATCTTGTAAGCTCATGACGCGTGCTCCGTGTTTTTGGATAAGAGCTTGTGGAATCTGAAATGTGTCTCCAAAACGTTCATTGAATCGTCGCGCTAAGACGCGTGCGAGTTCCAAGTGTTGCATCTGATCCTCACCGACTGGAACCGCGCTCGTATCGTACAACAAAATATCTGCCGCCATGAGAGAGGGATAGGTAAAAAGACCAGCGCCGGCGCGTTCTGACCCGCCCTTGGCTGATTTATCCTTAAATTGCGTCATGCGTTCAAGCTCGCCCATCTTGGTAAGAGTGCTCAAGATCCAGCCAAGCTCGGCATGTTCCGGAACTTCGCTTTGCACAAAAATCATGGAGCGTTTTGTATCGATACCGCTGGCAAGATAGGCAGCAGCGACATCCATAATGTTCTTACGCAAATCCTTAGGTTCTTGCGGAACAGTGATGGCGTGCAAATCAACGATACAAAACAAACATTTATGATCATGCTGAATGGAAACCCATTGCTTTAGTGCGCCGATATAATTGCCAAGGTGTAATTGGCTGGTTGGCTGTACGCCGGAAAATACCAAGTCTTTCATGGGTATAGGGTAGCGGAAACGCCGGCGCTTTGACAATGTGAAACCGTTCTACGGTATGGCGATGGATTGACTTTAAGTCAAATTCTGTTATGTTGAGTGCTCTCTCAAAAGAGAGCAAGAAAGTCGAGGAATCGGGGTGAGTAAGTCTACAAAAATAAAGATAAAAAAAATCTTGCGAGCATTCGCCGAGTCAATGGTTCATTGGGTCATCAGCAGTTCAGTCATCCGAGCATTGAAAAAAACTCGTGATCAATTTGTACAGTTCGAGGCGCTGGTCCATTACCATCATCCGACGTATGATGAGCTTTTGCACAAATTTGATTGGGTCTGTCCATCGTACAAAGAAGCGAGGCTTGATCCGATCAGGCAATGCGAGCACACTTTGCGTGAAACTCGCATCATTAAATTCAAGTTGATGAAAATTGATCAAGAGCATCTCACGAAGAGCGTGTTAAAAAAAATGGAAAAACAAAATCTTCGTCCGGCGATGTACGAAGAACTACTCGCCTTCAACGCTCTGTATCCACATCAAAGCAGCCTACACACAATAGTGGCCTTAGGTTCCGTCTCGCGGCAAAATAACGGAAATTCCTCGCCATACTTGTTTCAAAATCACAGAGGTCTTTGTCTCGCGATGGATTGGCATGAATGCGCTTGGGACGAAGAATGCCGATTCCTCGTTGTCCCAAAGAAAAAAAGAGCGCGCTAAGCGCATTGCTCAATGGTTAACCCCTAGCATCTGCTAGGGGTTTTTATAAACAACACCCGCCATAAGGCAGGTGTTGTTTATGATGACGCTTGATGTCTGAGAATGTTACACCTCGATAATGACCGGGATCACCATCGGACGAAGCTCGGTCTTGATAAACAGGAATTCTCCCATTTCATCGCGTAGCTTATCTTTGACATAGGCCATATCCGGAGGACCTTTGGCATCAATGCTCTTAAGAATCATTGCAGCTTTTTGACGGCTTTGCTGAATGAGTTCGATATGTTCTTTCATGTAGACGAAGCCGCGAGAAATGATATCTGGCATGGCAACGGGTTGTCCGCTGCGACCGTCGACGACAGCAACCACAATCACAACGCCATCGCCAGCCAACTGCTGACGATCACGCAAGACAATTTGATTCGTATTTCCAACGCCTAAGCCATCCACAAAGACAAAGCTGGTATCAACCTTCTTGTTGGTCAACATGCCATTGCCACTGGTATCAAACTCCATAATCTGACCATTGTCGGCGATCATGATGTTCTTTGGATTAAATCCACCACGAATAGCGGCTTTTGAATGCTCGCACAAGAACGAGTAATGACCTTCAATCGGAATGAGGTATTTGGGTTTAACCCAGTGATGCATTTCGATCAAATCATCCTGTTGCGCGTGGCCACCGGCGTGAACATCCATGTTCTGATAGCGAATAACCTCAGCGCCTTCACGATAGAGTGTATCGGTGACTCGCTGCACAGAACGCTCGTTACCGGGAATAACCGAGCTTGAAAACACGATCGTATCACCCGGATCAATGCTGATAATCGGATGCTCGTGGTTGGCGATGCGCATTAGCACCGCACGTTCTTCACCTTGGGCACCGGTACAAATAACCGCTGTTTTTTCGCGCGGATAACGATGAATATCTTTGGTATCGATCAGGGTGCCTTTTTGAATTTCCATGTAGCCAAGCTGTTGCGCGATCATGATGTTGGAGCGCATGGAGAATCCTTCGACGGCAACCTTTCGGCCCTGACGTTCACAAGCCTTAATGATTTGCTGAACGCGTGCGATCATCGAAGCAAATGTACCGATAATGACACGACCGCTCGCATTTTTAATGATCTCATCGATATTGGTCTGAATCGTGCCTTCGGCAAGCTGACGACCCGGCTTAGAAGCGTTGGTCGAGTCACACATCAAGGCAAGAACATTGCGCTCGCCAAGCTTTTTGATCTTTTCTGTCTCCTGTACGGATTGTGCACCCGGCTGATCATCGAGTTTAAAGTCACCCGTATGAACAACGATACCGGCCGGAGTATCAATAATGACACCAAGCGAAGACGGAACGGAGTGAGCAACGCCAAAAAATTCAACCTTGAAAACACCAAGTTGCAACACATCATCGGATTTTACCGAGAACAAGTTAAGACGTGGCTTATCTTTGTGATCTTCTTGGCGCTTCGCGACGATACCGCAAGTAAGATCAGTGGCAAAAATCGGAGGATTGCCAAGTTTTGGAATCAGGTGAGGAATACCACCGATATGGTCATAGTGACCATGAGTGATGATGACGCCACGAATATTCTTTTCCTTGCCCTTAAGATAACTCATGTTTGGCACGAGATAGTCAACGCCAGGCATGTCTTCATCCGGAAACTGAAGACCCATATCAACGATAAGAATGTCGTTACCGTATTCAAGTAACGTACAGTTACGACCGACTTCTTCGTTTCCACCAAGCACGATAATACGCAAACGATCAGCGCCTTGCTCTAAGGTGTCTGTATCGGTACCGGTCTTAAATTGAGGCTTGTTCTTAAACGTCGACATGCGTGGCATGGCTTCAAAAGCACCGCCGGTTCGACCGCGTTTCTTTCCGCCATGCTGCTTAACTTCCTGCTTGTCGGATGGGCCAAGCTGACCCTCTTCCTTGGCAAAGCCTTCTTTAAGGCTAGCGGAGGTTTTAAATTGTGCGCCTACAGGGATGGCCTGTGTGCGTGTTGGTGCTGGCTTATCA
>Ga0214923_10005625_pt1 | contig 14472 bp, 13 predicted proteins | sample LL1510_MetaG_FD_177993 | JGI IMG/M metagenome (GOLD analysis project Ga0214923, IMG submission 177993) | Freshwater microbial communities from Lake Lanier, Atlanta, Georgia, United States - LL-1510 | ecosystem: Environmental > Aquatic > Freshwater > Lake | place: USA: Georgia | collected... | reverse complement strand
GTTGGCATTACCGGTACCGGGGACCACGACATTAAGGTCGCATATCCTGGGGAGTGACTCATGACGTGCGAGAGGAAGAATTCATGGATCGCTTCGCGCGCTGGCGCTAAATTCTCGTTGTCGAGGGTCGGTCGAACATTTTCCACCACAACTACATTGGCTATGCCGGATAAGATCTCACGTACCTCTTTGGCGGCGTATGCGTTACCCGCATAGATGACCGGAAGCTTGAGTGTGTCGCCGAATCGGGGTCGTGGCGCAGCGGCTACCAAGATCTCTGCCATCTCAACTACATGCGCTGTGGAGCCCCCATCGATACCTCCTGTAATCAAAACAATATCGGGCCTCACGTGGCGGATTCTCTCGATCCGCTCATGGTCCTCTCGACCATCGTCGGCTGACACCGCCTCCATCACAATCGCACCAGCGCCTAGCGCTGCTCTTTCAGCTGACTCCGTGGTTATGTTGCTCACAACGCCTGCCACAAGCATTTGCAGACCCCCACCAGCTGAACTTGTCGAAAGGTATAGATCAATGCCGTGAGCCGGATCAGAACTGGTCACACAGAAAGGCCCTCCCGCCTGGAGTATTCTGCGGCCACTTAACTCCTCTACCTCGGCAAAGGCGTTAAGGGCTCCCACGGTTACATCCGCCACTGGCTCTTCAACCGTGGTTGGAGCCTCACCACGAAATGTTTGATGCCACCGATCTGGTTTTTTCTCAAACAGCAAGGCTTTGGTGGTAGTAGACCCGCAATCCGTTACCAGCACTGCCTGTAAAGACTCCACGTCTGTTCGCATGTGCTATCCTATACCTACAATCGTGTGTACCGCCGTCCACCAATCCTGCAGAAGAAACTGCACTCGTTCAACAAGCAGCGCAAGTCGAGCCATAACGGTGGATCCAAAGAACGCTCCGAAGCAGACCATCAACAGTGGCCGTCCAAGTGGCGCGCTCTTTCCCTGAAGAGAGCCCTCTTTTCCAAAAGTGAAGAAGAAATAATTAAGTACTAAGAGAAGAATAGCCACAAAAATGACATTATTAATGGAGTCACTCCACGAGATCGCGCCTGAAGAGATCACCACCAGAGGCTTAAAACTACCAGCGAGTTGGGGGATTACCTCGCTAAAAAATCCTCGAATTGCGAGAGCTCCACTCGCGCCAAGGGTAAATCCGATAACCACTTTAGCGAGCCACGCGTGTCGTGGCGAATAGAGAGCATAGTAGAGAGAGCCAAATATCATCGGCACAATATACAACAGATACAGCGGTTGATACGGCCCCGATAGGGTGCCATCCGGATAGGTGGTGATCGTAACCCCCCTCATCGGATCGATTATCTGGGGCCACAGAAAATCCCGAAGTGTGAGCATCGGGGCAATTCCCGCCGCTACTCCTATAAATATATGCTCAAAGAATCGGTAAAACCCATTCTCGCGGATCAGAAAGCTAAAAATTGCTAGAGTAGCAATACCTCCGATGAGAGTAGAACTGAGAGTCCAGAGGGAAGCGCTATCCACGGGACCTCCGCGAACGAGATACAAAAGCAACGACATTGCCCGCGAAAATAAGCGCGATAATCATAATGTGCGCCGCGCTCAGCGCCGTATTAGTCACAAGCAATTTTGAATTATCACTTAACGGAAAGTGTTTTTTAATAACCTCTGAGTACCAGGCCGCACCAGCGATTCCCTCCAAGAGACCTTTTAGTTGACCTGAGTCGAGGAATATATACGCCTCCGGAATGGTTATTGAGGTACATCCGTGAACGAGTGTTGGTCGATATCCATTTTTCTGGAAAAACTGCACAATTGAATCGAAAACACCGACAAGACCTGTTATCTCTCCGACTATCTTGACGCGCTCCACACCACCGATTGAAGCGAACGCCGGAAAGTTAGAAATCGGCATCCCTGACACGTCACGACCAAGGAACTTGGGAATGTCAGCAGCGTTAACGAGCGACTGAATGAAGATTGCACCTCCCGGCTTGAAACCGGCGTTTACCCACGCTTCACCATATCGCCATGTTTGACCGACCATCTCTCGTTCAAGACGCTCCGCGATCTCCTGAGGAATACGCCTCAAAAACCCCTCAGCTTGTTGATACTGGGAGAGTAAAAGCACCGGAATCCGCCGACGAAAGAGATGCTCAAGGAGAACCACGGCCTGGGGTTCATTCTCAGCCACTGTATTGGGTCCAAAATCGAGCCACACAAGCGCGACCTCTCCTGGCTTCACTTCGACTGTGTCGACTACGCTATACATGCGTTCAGCGGAAACCAAGCGCGAGGGCGCCTGTGATAGACCGAACATGACCGGCGCGGCGACCGCGATAATCATAAGAAGGTATATCAGACGCCGAGGCTCCACGATCACTTACTCCTCGAGGAAAATGACGTAGACTCAATTGATAACCACATGCGAATCGCCAGCATCAAACCAGCGACACCTGCACCTAAACGAATCGCTCTGAAGGCGGCACTGTTTGGGACTTCAAGTAGCCATTGGCGTATGGCCGGCAGCTCGCTATAAAGATGCTTACCGAACGAAATCTGACCGAGCATCACTATTAACGCCGCTATCATCATGAGAGCCGATTCAACACTCCTGATACGAAACGCACGATACGCGGCGGCAGCGATGTAGACTCCGAGAAGGGCAAACATCGCCGAGCCTAAATGGTTGAAAAGCCCGTTGTAGAGCAGGTCATACATCCTCTGAGACAAGGTGCTGCTGGCGTTCTTTCGCATCACTAGGGAGAAGGCGGAGGCGAGCTTACCCGCTTTTCGGGAAAGGTCCTGCAAAGCGCCTTCATCCGCCGACCCCAGTGAGGCAGAGGATAGATGTCTCAAGGTGACAGTTGCACCCTCAACCTCACGACTCGCCTGTTCGAGCTCATTCAATAGTTCGTGTTGAGCCTGAGAGGTATTTGGCGTGATTCGCCATCGAGCCACATCGGCGTGTATCTGGCGCACTTGAAGCTCGGAATAATGAACAAGAGCTGATATCCGAGCGCTAAGCGGAGGTAGCGCTCCAGCAGGGGACATACTCTTTACTACACCCTCTCTTCTTCCCGAAACTATCTGATCATCCTCGATGATGCGCTGCGCGAAGTCCCCGAGAACCTGAACGCTTTGTACCCGCTCAGAAACTCGTAAGGATTCGAGCCACTGAGAGGCAGTCGTAACTACAATTGCGAGAAATCCGAGCAAAAGGGCTACGCTGTACTGCCATCCCTTGCGCTTGAAAATAACTTTGGAGCCGTGTGTTGAGAGTATATTAATAATTCCTAGGCCAATCGCCATCGTACCAATAACGATAAATCCATTCGATATTGGCTCATGCGCCTCCTGTATCCCCCAATGCTCAATTACGCTTTGAGGAGATACAAAGTAGAAAAAAAAGTAGGCGCCGCCCAGAAAAGTCGCAATCCGAGTTACACGTCGACGAATATCAACTTGGCCTATGCTCACGGTATCCATGCCCTCCAGGCCAACCAATCCGCAGACAATACATCATGAGGCATCAAAATTCGCAGTGACGGCCACAGAGATGCGATAGTTGAGCACGCCACACCCCACACGATGACAGAGCACATCATGACCTTGAAACGATCTTGGGCCGCTAGCGTCGCTACTTGCACCGGCTCTCGACTCATGTACGCTGACGCACCAAATAACTCCTCGCCGATCAAAGTGTAATCACAGGTGCAGATAAAAAATGCTACCTGTTCAGGACTCACACTCGCAGCAACTTGACGAGCGCCCACTTGCTGACCCGCCTCGGCAAGGACAAGAGACTCCGCGGCGAATACACCGAAGAGACACGCCGCTCCCGGCTTCTCACGATGCATTAAACCCATATATCCAGAGGCAAAGGCGAATTGCTCACTGGAGAGAAATACGAGGCTCTGAGGATCGAACGAGCTTCCTCTTCCCGCATCATGGTATGCCGCTCGCAAGCTATCTTCCACAACTGCCATCGTTTCCGGGGAGTACTGAGGTACAACGAGCTTAAGTTTGTACCGCGCTACCTTCTTAGCAAGAGCTTGTAGAACGCCGAGACAGGCAAAAAGCACTGGGCCCACATCTGTGAGCGCTGTGGTGAACATAACTGGCCGACCCTGTTCGGCACACCGACCTACCGCACTCTCAAGGGCGTCTATTCCTGGAATACGACGGATGAAGTGCTGATAGCCACTCTGAATTCGGTGAAGCTCCCGAAAAAGAAGGACCATCGCTAGTATTACGAGGAAAAGTACTCCCGGAGTTGCGTGTTCAAAACCGTTCATACGCCCTACGAAGCAACCTCCATGCGGCTCTCAAGGATCTGAATCAGTTGCTCAACATTTTGGCCTGATGAAAGCAGCTCTTTGATGAACGGTGATCCCTCTCGTCCCCAAAAAAGTCTCTGTAGTGGCTCACTCATCCCGTACAATTCGCGCATACACCCAACGAGCGGCTTTGTTAGCTCAAGAAAGAAAACAGCGGGGACTTCAAGACCCCGTCGACAGATTGAATCAGCAAGGACCTCGATGGGGCTTTCGAGCAGAAGTGACATGCCCTCACGGTAGACGAAAAATGGAGGCAAGAAAAGAATGTTTTTAGGAACTTAGCTCATACAATGATGGCACACCGCTGGGCTGCTGCCGTTACTGCTTCTGCCGCTGACGCTGGATACCGATCAACTCTTCCTCAAGTAACCCAACGTGCTCATCGCGGGTCTCCTCGATCGCCTTGAGCTTAGATTGCAAGTCGCTGGCGGCTGCGGAGATCTTTTTGAGTGCCGCATTTTCAGTCAGAGAGAGCGCTGTTGAGAGCTCCTGTAACTGCTCCACAAGCTCGGCCTCACGGCGTTGACCACCCAAAGGCTGCGGCAGGGCTCTCATGTGCGCAATTCGATGCTGAATCCCATCTTGAGCGGCCCGTACCCGTGATAGAGATGCCCGAGCCTCGGAGAGCTCATCTTCAGCATTAACTAATTTATTTACATTAGCGATCGCATCGGCATCTTGTTGCAGCTCTTGTAAGCGTCCCTCCAGGTTCGTCATGGAAATTTGGAGCTGCCGATAAACTCCTCGCCGCTCCACGAACCTATCCTGCATCGCTGATAGCCCAAGTAAAAGCAGCGGGGGAACGGAAGTAGCATGCAGCTCTTGATAACCTGAACGAACATCTCCCCGAGCCCCCACCATAGTAAAAAGAACACGCACGGGTTCAGCGCCTGTCGGTGCTGGTATACGACTGACTAACCACCCCTCATTTCCCTCCGGTGCCTCTATATACGTCGCCGGTGCAACACCAATTACTTGATTAGCCTGCGACACGACCACGAATGATTGCTGAAGATCTGTGACCGGTGCGAGACTTTGTGCAACCGTTATAGTGTGCTCATCCTGAGCACACACAACAACCGGCATACTACACAGCAGCACACCCATAATTACTCTGACGAGCTTACTGTAGTTGACCATAAAACTCCTCTTCGGCCCGCGTCTCACTCGCGCTTCCCTGGTACCGCTCCTGCTCTCCCTGCTTCAACGCTGCCTCTCGTTCTTGAGCTATTTTTCGCTTGAGGGAACGCACTCGTTCAGCTTTATCAAGCGCCTGTTGAAAACCCGGAGAGGTCTCAGGGGCTAACAACTTCAACGTCAGCTCTATCCACCGCGACTCGCGTTGAATCGTTTGGCGACTGAGGTACACCAATTTACCCTGCGGTGAAATGCGCTGACTTAAGTCGAAATCACGAATGGCTCTATCAAGCTGTTGTTGCCGTTCGCTCAAGTCACTCCTTACCGCATCGATCTCTGAATCTGCGCGGCCTAGCCTCTGATCAGCAGTCTTACGTAGCGCGCTTCCATCGGTCACATACGCGCGCAGATTATCTATAGCGGCCTGACGAGTATCGACGGTCTGTTGAGAATCTTGGATCTCGCTCTCAATCTTCTCCAACTCCTGCCACAAAGCGAACCAACGTGTGAGATTATCCTGAAGAGCCACGGCCATCTCATCAAGTTGGATCTTCCGAAGAGTCCAGGTGCCCTGCTCACCCGATATAGGATTTATATATTCACCCGAATACTCATTAGGATTATTGCCCTTACCCGTAAATCTAAGCCTTGCCTCGCTTGAACCTATAACAAGGGGCAATCGCGTCCTTCCCGTTGGGTCCCGTGTAGCAGCCCTCTGTGCGGGTATTCGTAGGTCCCCAACAAAGACACCAAGTGTAGAGTCCTGGTCACTTCGCACTACACCCCACGGAATAGATCGACCGATCGTACTATCCCTGTACAGGCCCACATAGGCTCCCGCAGGAAGCTCTGGAAATGCGGCTGTATACCTCTGGTAGAGATAATAGCTAGCGGCTCCGACTGCTATACATACAACTAATACGGCTGACACGATCCATCGCATAGAGATCTATTCTATCACCCCTGGCTCGAACCAAACACGGGGCGAATAAGAGCAAAACTTTATAGTGATGCACGGCAAAAGCCTTTCCAGTTTGACTCTCAAGGACTTTTGCACATCACTATAACCTGCCGACCAAAGCACATGTAGCGTTCTTGCTCGGTTGAAAAGCACCCCAGCGCCCTTCAATAAGAGTTGATTCCCTTCAAGAGCCCAAAAAAAAAGCCGCCCGGTGTTACCCGGGCGGCTCCTCAGCTTTTAAGCTTCTAACAAGTGCCTATTAGAAGTAGCTGCTGAGCTGAAATATGTAGCGGTTCGAGTTAACATCCGAACCAACAGCCGTCGGATCGGTTTTAACAAAGTCATATCCCAACTGAGCCTTCAGGCTGTGACGCCAGAAGTAGTAGTTGAGAGTGGCTGATGCTTCGCTAAGGCTGTCGTTGCCAGAGCATGTGCCCGTGGCAAGGCCATTATCACAATCTGTGTAGCCGTAACGAGCAGCAAGCTCCACCTTCTTTGGAACAAAGTAGTAACCAGCTTGAGCATAGAAACCGCTTGGGTCACCCGCTCCGTCACTAACGTTCTTGTTGAAATACTCAGCATGGACACCCCATCCCATGTATTTCAGGTTGGCATCGATGTTAACCAGATTAGTCTCAACGTCCGCAGTTGCTACACGATCAGAGTAGGCGTAAGCGGCGCCAACAGATGTGGCGAGATCCTCTGTCCAGTCAATATCACCTTCCTCCTGGACATTCATCTTGCCCGTTGGGTTGAGGCGAACTGCAGCAACACCGGTGTGGTGAGTGCTGTCATTTGAATCGAGAGCATTTGCACCGGTGGTATTGTTGTAAATACCGGCGCTCGCCTCGATCATACCATCAGCCAAAGTACCGAAAGCTGTTGCCCCGGTCGCACGGCCGATTGTGAAGTACTCAGATGTAGCTGATCGATCGGCGAACTGCATCGATTGCTGATTGGTGTTGAACTGACGGCTAATAGCAGTCTTAGCAACTCCCAATCGGATTCCCGAGTTATCGTTGCAAGGCTTCCAATCAATGTACGCATCTCGTACTGATGGCGCTGCGTCAAAGTTAGCGTCCGAATCATTAGCCGACACAAAATCGGTCGACAACATGTATGAGAACTCCTTGTTGAGGGCGGTTCCCGAAATAATCAGACGAGCGCGATTCACGTCAAAGCTTGAGGTGTTCTTTAAACCCGCTTTCTCATCTCGATCTGTGAACGCGTAACGAGTTTGCAACAAGGTTGCGATATTCGTTGTGAAACCTGTATCAGGGAAATCTACTCGAGTTCCTTGATTCCAGTATACCTTGGATGTGCCCGCATCTGATGAACCCGCAGCCTCACCCTTGGTGATTACGCCTTTCTCTACCAACAGATCCTCAAGCGTCTTCGCTTGAGAAACCGCCGGAGTTAAAAGCAATAAGGCTGCCACTATTGTTGCCTTTCGCATGAGCCTCTAGCCTCCCTAAATGGTTTACGTCTTCTCAATTAGCCAGGGGGAATCATTTTTTACCACCCTAACTTTTGTGAACACAGATAATCGAATAACCATTACAGACACGCGTCTATATCGGTTGACCGACATCCGTTGTGCACAAACTCATCGCTAGGATTCACCCGACATCGACTGGGTGTCAAAGAGTAATGTTCGAAAATGGTCTTTTTCAAAACTAAGTTTTGCTAAATAGGTTTTTAGAAAGGCGTTCCGTCAGATCAAACTAGTACTAAATTTATCGAAATATTGAATAGTTGTAATGCCATCCAAAAGGCTCAGTCCTGCAATCCGGACATTTGCGGGTAAAATCCGCCTTTCAAAACGGTGTGTAAAAACTACCATCTCCGTGCCTAGAAGGCATCAAATGTAACGATTGAGGATAGGCGGGAAAAACCAGCAGCTAACTATCCCCCTCGAATCTCGATGACCCGCGCGGGCGTTCCTACCGCCACGCCCCAGTCCGGCACGTCCTGAGTAACAAGAGAATGGGCCCCAATTATCGCGTGCTTACCAATTTTCACTCCATCGAGCACCGTTACTCGGGCGCCTAACCAGGCATGAGCGCCGATCTCTACACCCCCTCGAATATCCATCGGCTGCGAGATAAGAGGCTGCCCCTCGGCTCCCTCGGTGTGGTTCCCCGGCCCCACATAGCAGTAGGCCCCCAACAAAGCGCTCTCTCCGATGATCACCTTGGAATTGGTTGCGATGCGACATGAGGATCCGACATTACAACCGGACGAGAGCACAATCTCCCCGTGTTTCGCAGCCACGATCGAAAATCGCCCGATACTTACCCGATCCTGAACCTCTATCGAACCCTCAGGGCCTCGCACATCAAGGGTGGCGAAATCATCGATCATAACCCCGTTCCCGACCGATATGCTCCTCGGGACACGAATCAAGACCCCCTTACCTATAGCCGGCCGTCGGCCGCAGCGCTTAAATAGATAGGGATAAAGAAGGGAGCGCGCTCCAAAGCCAGCAACTCCCCCGAGATTGGAACACAGGGTCTGAACAATCTCATTATATATAAAGAAGCCAACACCACTGCCTCCCACCGTTAGCTCACGGTAGGCGCCAAGACCCGATCTTTTGGTATCAGAAAGCGACGCTTGCTGCGGGGTCATTGCAGGAGCTGTATTCATAGGGGGGCCATCCGACTCAACCTGAGCAGCTATACTATAGCCCGCGAGTGGAGAAAGACCAAGGTAACCACTGTACCCCACCATGCCACCAATGGTGCTATACCCCATTTTTCAGGAAGCTCGCTCTGGTCGCCGTGAAAAATCCTCGGTAACGGGCCATGGATGGAGTAATGGTAGTTTTGCTTTAGGTAGTGTATCCTAAGGAGGTTAGGCATCCTCTGCATTGAGGGTGCGCTGATAGTATCACCGCTGCCTAGCCGTCCGAAGAGATGCATAGCCGGGCACCATCGTGCGCGAACGGGAGCTCGCCCTCTCAGAGGGGGAGGCCTGGAGACCACGCCCGGATCAGTAGTAGGGAGTTTTGTATGTTCTCAACACCTGACCAATCTGGCTTTTTGACTACAACTCTGGAGAGCGCCCTCGCGTGGGCCCGAAAGTATTCGCTTTTCTCCTATCCATTTGTGACGGCGTGTTGTGGCATGGAGTTCATGGCGGTTAACTGCTCTCACTACGACACCGACCGATTCGGTGCCGCACTACCTCGCTTCACCCCTCGCCAAGCGGATCTTTTGTGGGTAGTAGGCACTGTAAATCACAAACTCGCTCCTGTGCTTTTGCGGGTATATGAGCAGATGACTGAACCTAAATGGGTTGTAGCCTTCGGCGCGTGCGCGTCCTCTGGAGGGTTCTACGACAACTACACAACGGTCGCTGGCATCGACAAGATAATTCCGGTTGATATGTACATTCCGGGCTGTCCGCCAAGACCAGAGACGGTGCTCGACGCACTGATGCATCTCCAGCAGAACATTCAAAGCTCGCGTCAGCAAGTTGTTCCATCTCAGGGAGGGAAGCAATTTCATCCAGAGCTCCCGCCCTTGCTCGGCAATCCAATCGATACGAGACTCACGAAACCTGTTTGAGGTTGGAGCCACTTCCTTTAATCCATTCCAACACGGAATCGAGATTCACTGGCTTAAAAAAATATTCCTTAGCTCCAAGAACTGCATAGCGGTAGAGAGCGTTTTCATTACTCTCTGCGCTCATCACGGCCACCTGAACTCTTTGACCAAAGCCTCGAACAGCACTAAGTAGAGACTCGGCCCCACCATCAGGCATGTGAGCGTCGCATAAAACTCGACAGGTTTGGCTTGTGCCGATCTCGTGAAGAGCTTCCTGCACTGAAGCATGTGACGACACCACCACTCCCGATTTTACCAAAAGGCGCTCAAGGGACCGCGCATGCTCCCGATCGTCATCAACCACAATCACATCAACACGAGCCTGCCTGGGCGTAGCGCGAGCTATCCGCTCAGAGCACTCAGGCTCCGCCACTTGAAGATGTAAGATCGGTTTGGATCGCGCTGCCCCCCGAAGCGTGATCTCAACTCGAGAGCCCCCGAGTTCAGAATGTATCGATACCTTTCCCCCATAGGCCTCGATCCTCGATTTACACGAGAGAAGGCCAATCCCCCATCCGCGCGCCTCGGGCAATGATGATTGATCTCTATCCTTCGCCTTTAATCGCTCAATAATTGATCGCGGAAAGCCTGGACCGGAATCATGGACCCTCGTAACTACATCTCCCTCGGCTCGTAGCTCTACTTCGATCCGTACCTTCGCCGTATCGGAGTGTCGCACCGCGTTGCAGATAATATTCGAAAATACCCGCTCGCAATCAAGCTCGGATATGACTACGCGTGTTTCGGCATATGGCACCGACCACTGCACTGCGCCGCCTTTCGCGCGTATCTCCGATACCTGTCGAGCCACCACCCGGCGAAGCACAGGAAGCAAATCGATCGACTCTTCCACGGCATTGGATCTGGATTCCTGCTCTGCATGAGGAGATAGCTGCTCCAGAAGTCGCCTTACATACTTTACTTCACTACGCAGGCGCTCGACATCATCTCTATGGTCACCACCTCCCGCAGCAATCTCGGGTAGCAGATAATGAATAGATGCGAGAGGAGCTCGCGCGTCGTGCGCCACGGCTCGCATCTCCCTAATCAGCGCGCCTCGCTTCTCGAAGTTATCGAGCCAACCTTTTATGGCTCGAAGACTCTCCCCATACAGCGTCAACCATGCAATTACCGCATCTTTCATCGAACGGGTCATCTCCATTCGTTTTGGTGAAGCGCTCGCATGCAGCCCCACCCATAGCACTAACGATGACGCCTCGTTTCTAAAGGCTTCTGGCAATTCCACCACCCCTACGATTGAGCTGCGAAACCGAGCATCCAAAAAACGTACTGAATCGAGTGCGTGATCCCGAACTCGACATTCTCCCGCTTCCACCTCGGCATCTAATGAGAGCCCCGAGAGAACCTCAACCGGCAGCGTCGCGACTTGATCTGGCTTACATACAACTCGCCCACCCTCGACTCGAGCAAGGACGAAGGCGACCGACGCTACCTCGTCTGAGATGAGATGATATAACTCCCACGACGCTCGCTGCAGAAACGCCTCCAAGGAGCACACTCCTCGAGCAGCACAAAAGCCCAAAGCTCTTCCAAGAGCGTCCGAATATCGAGACATTATGCGGCCTCCCTTAAACGAACCCGCCGCGCCAGCCTACTTATATGCGCACACAAGACCCGCGGATCTCTCGATTTACCAATCAACACATCCACTCCCAACTCCAAAGCACTTACCTCAGTGTCAACGCCCTCATCCGACGTGAGCATAAGAATTGGAATGGAAGCAAGTTGCGGATCGGCCTTCATTTCCCGTACGAACTCGCTGCCATTCATTCGTGGCATATGCAGATCGCAAATGACAACCCTAGGTATATGTTCAATACACGCCCTCAGTCGCTCAAGCGCCACTAAGCCATCTTGGACACTTGCCACATCACACCCTTCCCGTTTGAGCATGCGCTCAAGCACCCTACAAAACATCGGATTATCATCCACCACGAGAACTGAGATCTGCTCCCGTTTGTCGCGCCGGGAGGCGCTAACCGCAGAAACCTCAGTACCTGATGCCTCATCACACGACTCCGGCGCTCGATAGGTGGGCGCCTGCACTTCGTGAGGACACTCCTCAGCACGAATAAGCCGCCCCCATGAGAGACGAACATTTTTCGATCCCCCGATACTGCGAACCACAACAGAGCCCACGGTAGGGTCGGTAAATGTATCGCGTTCGAAGCTCGTTACGTAGGCTATTAAACTTTCAACGACATCTTCGTGTATCCCGCCGACTGCAACCTTATCCCCACCCGTTGTAAACTGATACCGAGCATGATCCCCATCCGAAAGAATGTCTAATCCGAAAGCTCCATGACTCACCGCTTCTCCGATCAAAATGCCTATCACTTTTTCGCACCGTTCGCGCCTCCGAATCGCCTCGTAGCGATCCGCGTTCGCCTCTGACTCAAGTATTATCCGCTCGGCAAGGTCGAGCGCCTTTGCAATAGCGGTCCACGGGGCCATCGACACTGGTTGAGTTCCATCATACCACGGTAGTCCGCGGACCTCGGCCGGATCGGCCCCAATAAAGCCCACGATCTGGTCTCCATGCAGAATCATTACTGCTCCGGCTCTCCGTAGTGACACAAGAATCTCGCGAGCGCGCGATCCGAAGATCGTCAGATCTGGAGTGACGACATGATCGTGATAGGTCATGCGCAGCTCTTGAGCGGCCGCGCTCATGAATTCACGTTCACTGACTCCGACCCAAGCTGCCGCCAATACGCCCCACTGACGTCGATCGTGGGAAGACTCGACCACCTCTTTCATAACCGATTGCGGAACGAGCACTTTTATAGCTCGCGCCAAAGATGGCAATTTTTTTCTATCATCCCCGATCGCCCTGCGTCGAAGAGCTACCGCCTTAAACCACTCTCGCACACCTCTCATAGAGCCATCTCCTCCCTCAGTGAACGAATTACTCCATGTTTCATCAGATCATTTCCCGTTAAGGGTGATACACCACGAAACCGCCCACCCACCTGTACTCCAATAAGAATCGCTTTAGGCGCGAAACGCTCATCACCCACACTCACCGGATTCGGATTCCCAACGCTTTCAGCAGGGACGTGAGCTCGATGCTCGACCAGCGAGAGCTCCTGAGCTCTCGGGCCCCTTTCAGCACAACTCATGGCCTCATCGGACTCAATCAGTCCAGAGGTTGGATGCACCGACACAACCCAGTAACAGGCCACTACCGAGGCATCCATCAAAAAGAGTGAGCTAGTACTCAACTCAACCAGCGCTCTATCAGCCATGCTATCGATAGTGGCCCTCAAGGTGTCATAATCGACCTGATAGATGCCCATGTTCCCATCTGAATGCCAGGAGAGCGCGTGTCCTGCTACCTCTCGCGTCGTTTCTGCTGCGACTGTGTGGGTGACATTCTGATCGTGGGCCATGCCGAGCGTGTCAGCGCCCATGAGAAGGATCGGTAGTATGATCAAGCACCAGGACGCCAATTCAAGTGTGGCGAAACCGCTTTTAGCAGGTGACCTCGTCATGCTCGATTCTCGCGCCATTCGAAACATACTATTCCTCCACCATAATCCTATCGCGCACTCCTCTAATTATCGACGTCACAAGGCGAGCTCCATCAAGCTCAGAGAGAGAGACCGACACCTCTCGCAACGAGCTCCCGAGGTAACCTTGATCACCTATTCGATCATCGAACACCCGAGTCTCATCATGCACGATCGTCAAAGCCTTAATCGGCAATCGGGAGGAGTCTATAGCGTTACGAAGCAGACTAAAGAGAGCAGAGGAATCCCCGGAATCAAATCCGGCTTTGCTGAGGAGAAATACGAGCACACGAGTCTCAACGTCGTGCTTGAATAATTTATCAATCACGGCATCATGCATTTCGTAACTTACATCAAAGGGGCCCAGAGAGGTGTCACGCGAGCCTCGTATGCCCGCCACATCAAACGGCGCTCTCTCATCTTTTGGCCGACACCGCGGCGCGTCGTAAATGCCACCGGATGATAGAGATTCGACTACGTGAGTAGCCCCGGGAATCACCGAGACTTCTACATCAGCGACCTCACCTCCCAGGCCCTCAACCAGGTTGTCTGCGAACCGTCCATAGGCTTCAAGATGAGGATTGTTACACTCTGACTCCGTACTCAAAACTCGCCTATCAACGACTATCATCACTCTCGCGCGTTGGATTCGAGCACGCGACACCACCCTGAGCGGGATCGACTCAGTAGGTCGTCCAAACATATTTCCGATAAAGGAAGCCAGCGCTGCCGAATAATTCCCTTCAACGAAGACTACCCCTGTTGCATCACTAAGCGAGCTTTGAACTGAAATCTGCTCGAGATGCTCTGAAGTGCTATGAGCGTGACTAGTTAATCGTGACGCCAAAACCTCTGGGGGTTGCTTCTGCAGAATAGCCTTGATGTTCTCGGTGT
>Ga0214923_10005624_pt1 | contig 14473 bp, 14 predicted proteins | sample LL1510_MetaG_FD_177993 | JGI IMG/M metagenome (GOLD analysis project Ga0214923, IMG submission 177993) | Freshwater microbial communities from Lake Lanier, Atlanta, Georgia, United States - LL-1510 | ecosystem: Environmental > Aquatic > Freshwater > Lake | place: USA: Georgia | collected... | reverse complement strand
ATGCCCGGACTTTCCTCGGGTGCTTTTAAGGGCACACGCGATAGCCTGTTGGACTCCTTATTGCCCAACCTTATAACCTTTTTTAAGTGAAAACTTAACTCATTTTTACATTGACTAACTCATTAAATTTTTTAAAGTTTGGGCTTCTAAAAGGGGTCAACATGGCAATAGAAAAAGGGCTTCAATATACAAAAGAGCACGAATGGGTGCTCATCGAGGACAATATCGCAACGATTGGAATTACCGATTTTGCGCAAGAGTCTTTGGGGGATATTACTTATGTTCAGCTTCCCAAGGAAGGGGAGAGTATCAATAAGAATGATACTTTTGGTGTAGTAGAGTCAGTGAAAGCAGTCAGTGATCTCTATGCTCCCGTTTCTGGTCGAGTAGTCGAAGTTAATCAGCCTTTATTAGAGGCTCCCGAGCTCATCAATGAAGACCCTTACCACGAAGGGTGGATGTTGAAAGTGGAAATGCAAGGGGAAGTCGAGCAAGAGGACTTGATGTCCGCAGATGAGTACAAAGACTACGTAGAAGAAAATTCTTAAAGGTCTCTTTTGTCTTACCAAATTGACAACCAGCTTTCTCGGTGGGGGAGTTCTTCTCGGGTTTCCTCGCACTGGACCTCGCAATTTTCCAGTCAATGGTACTTGCTTGCGTTGTTCGTCTTAGTAGGGGTTCACTTCGTTCTTTCTTCTATTTTGCCCCCAACAGAGGACGAACTTTATTATTGGGCATGGTCTCAAAACTTAAGTTTGAGCTTTTATGATCACCCCCCGATGGTGGCTCTGCTCATTCGAATATCCACGAGTATTTTTGGTAATACGCTTTTTGGTATCCGGTTCTTTGCTACACTGATTCATTTTATTATCTTTGTATTGATCGCTCGGATTACGCCCGGAAAAAAAGTATTGGGATTGGTTTTACTCACACCGCTTGTTCTTTATGGGGCCGTTTTAATGACCCCCGATGTTCCTTTGCTCTTGTTCTGGACGCTCTATTTGTTGTGGTTAGTTTCAGTGAACAAAGCTTTTTCGCCTTGGGGTGATGACCCTATTTCCAGAGTCTATCGATCAACTCCCGTGCACTGGGAAAAATGGGTTTTTGGGGGATTTCTATTAGGGCTCGGGCTTTTGAGTAAATACTCAATGGTTTTAGCTCTGCCATGCACAATCTTAGTGCTTTGGACCAAGTATCGATTAGCTTCTTGGTACCGCGGAGTCGCCATTCTGTGTGTTGTCGCTTTTGTAGTCGCTTCGCCGATTTTAATTTTTAATTTTAAATACCATTTTGATCCTTTGAAGTTTCAGTGGGCTCATAGTTTGGCCGATCGCACGGGAGTTTTTGGCGAGTTTATGGGGGGGCAAATCGCCCTGTTGGGTGCCCTACCATTACTTATGCTCGGATGGGTTTTGCTAAGAAAGAGTGATATTGGGTCAAACCCCATTTTCCATGTCTGCTTTCACTGCTTCTTATTTCCATTTTTGTTTTCCCTCTTTCAAGCGGCAAAAACTCATGTTGAGGCCAACTGGGCTATTATGAGTTATGTGGCCTTTTGGCCCTTAGCTCAGTATTTGATCAACCAAAACTCGATTCGATTCGTTGAGTATTTGATTCTCTGCTTAGGATTTTTACCCCCCCTGTTGGTGAGTGGTCTGATTGCTGTCCATTTGGTACATCCTCTCAAATGGGTTCCGCCAGAAAAAGACCGTCTTGCTAAGTTTGAAAGTTTGTACGAAACAATGAAACTCGTTAAGCGTGACCTCGAAGAAAATGGTAGAGCTGAGGACCGACTTTTTCTCCCCACCTACCAGCTGACCTCATATTTTAAGTACTTAGGGTTTAAAGCAGACCAACTATTCCCCCTAGGTAGAGCGAGTCAATTTACTTTAGAACCCGTGAATGCATGTGAATTGGAAAGTGTGACTGTGCTCAGTGAAACGAAAGAAGGAAACTATGATCTTCTTAACTGTTTTACTCAAAAACAACTTCTGAAAGAGTATTCGATTGATGTAAGAGGCAAAGTGGTAGCTCAATTTTATTTAATCGAGTACTTCCGCGATCTATGAAGAACCCATATCTCTGGACGATTGCTATTTTTCTAGTTGTCATTGAGTTGTACTCTGTCCTGCCGACTAAAATTGAAAACTTCAACAACGAAAAATATTTTGAACGCCAAGATATTGCTCGAGGTGTGATTCATGTTCACTCTGTATTTTCGGATGGTGGAGGAAGCCCAAGAGACATTGCTGATGCCGCTTCTGAAGCTGGGCTCGATTTTGTAGTGTTGACCGATCACAACACCGACGAGGCTAAGAAAAGAGGGTTTGAAAAAAACTATGGGAAAACCGACCTTTTTGTTGAGATGGAGAGCTCGACTCCGGTTGGACATGCTATCAGTTTTTTTTCAGAGAGTAGTGCTCTTAAAAACATGACCGGGGAGAAAATAGTCTCGGCAACTTATCAGCAGTTTTTAAATAATGAACGATACTCTGGGCTCTTTTCCGCGATTGCGCATCCAAGCAACGTAAAAATGCCTTGGGGGCGCTTGGATCAGTTTCCTGAGGGCCTTGAAGTCGTTAATTTTGATAGCAGTTGGAGACGGCAACTTTCCGATAGCCCCTTGCAGTTCTTGGTTACTATAGGGATATATCCCTTCAATGCTTTTCTTTCGGCGGTTCGATTTTTTGAGATCTATCCCAAAGATCTCGCTGCTTGGGATGAAATGACTTCCCGAGGACCGGGCCATTTCGCGTACTTGGCCCACGATACCCATTCCAAAGTGAAGATCAATCCATCTCAATTTTTTCGATGGCCCGATTATTTAGAGACCTTTAAGCTTGCTTCGAATGTTTTGTTTTTAAGCGGGCCCAAAGCTCAAGATTTTGAGAGCAGAAAAATCCAGTATTACAAAAGTCTCCGAGAGGGAAGAGTGGCGATCCACTATCATTCCGTGTATCCCTTTCTTTCCAATCGATGGGAAATGAGATGCGAGGGGCAAGAGTATGGCCCCGGAGATGTGATTTCTGTCTCAAAAAAGTGTGAAGCTATCGTTCACACTCCAAAGACCCCATTTGATAAAGCTATAAGGGTCATTAAAAATGGAGAAGTGGTGAAAGAGTGGCTCCTACCTGCAGAGAGCACTGCTTCAGAAACTTTACCTCTGGTGAGTCCGGGCAGTTATCGAATTGAGGTCTGGGCAAAGCTTCACACCGCATTAAGATTGGCACTTAGCGAGCCTGTTCCCTACGTTTTTTATAGTCACATCTACTTACAGTAACCCTTTCAATAAAAAGTTTATCTTTTTAACCTAAACTGTCGATAAGAAAAGGAAAGTTAATACAATGAAACAGCTTTGGGCCCCATGGCGTATGGAATTTATCAACTCCGAGAAAAAGTCGGGGGAATGTGTGTTTTGTGAACTTCCGAAGGAAAATCAGGATAAGAAAAACCTCATCATTCACAGAGCGAAGAAGGTTTTTGTGATTTTAAATAAATTTCCCTACAACCTTGGGCACATGATGGTCGTTCCTTTTGAGCACACACATGAGTTTAACAAGTTGAGCACCGAACAGTTAGTTGAGATGACTTCGGAAGCCCAAAAAATGGTGAATGTGCTGAGCGAAGTGTACAAACCTGAGGGGTTTAATATGGGGATGAATTTGGGGCAAGCAGCCGGAGCTGGCATTAAAGATCATCTTCATTGGCATGTGGTTCCGCGGTGGAATGGGGATACCAATTTTATGCCGGTTCTTGGTGAGACGAAGGGTATGCCCGAACATTTACAGACCTGTTTTGAGAAGTGTTTTGAAGTTTATAGGAGAAAAAATAAATGAAAGGCTTAAAAATTATCCCCATGTTTTTACTTCTGATTGGCCTTACTTACGCAGGTATGCTCTTTGTCCAAGCCAACAGTGATATGGTTTCTGTTCAATTAGGTGGGTACGTTGTAGGTCCCATGGCCACTGGATTTATGGTGTTGAGTAGTGTTTTTTGTGGAATGGTTTTTTGTGGGGCTCTTTGTAGCGTCGAAATGTTAGGGCTGTACGTTCAAAATAGAAAGCTAAAGAAAAAGCTCATCGCTTCTTCAACTCCCAGTAAGCCTGTAGCAACTCCTGCTCCTCAAGACTTAGCATCACCCAAAGCTTCAGGCAGGTTCACTTAAAACTTCGAGAAAACGATGAAACTCATTTTTGTCCGAGTCGAGCCTAGTAAAGAGTTTAAAAAAACGGTCGTTTCTCATGGGTTTTCATGTTCAGTGCTGAGTTCTGTTTCTAATTTGAGTCGAGCTGGCTCTTTGGAATGCATTATTTGGGGGCTCTCAAAAGTAGCTGATATCAAGCGGATCGAAGCGGTTAGGAAAGAGTTCCCTGATGTTTGGATCTCAGTAGTTGTTTCCAAAGAAAGCTTGTCTGACCCCGAATTTCATAGTTCCCTAATTGAGAGCGATGCAAAGAATGCAGTTTGGCTTGAGGATTCTTGGGAACTTCTTTTTTGGTTCTCTTATCAGCAGTTTCTTAATTTTAAAGAAGTTTCTCAACGGGCAAAAAATGCCGAGAAACAGCTCTTTTCTCATCAAGAAAAAAGTTCAGAGTTGTCAGAGGTTTCAAATAAGCTCCTTGATAAATTCAATAAAGACATTGATCTTGCAGAGAACATCCAAAGGCTTTTGAGACCTCGATTTTCCCCGCAAATACCAGGGATAAGTTTAAGTGTGAAGTATATACCCTCAGTCGAAGGAGGAGGGGACTACTACGATGTCTTTGAGTTTGGGGATAAGAAGAGATTTGGAATTCTCCTTGCCGATTCCAAAACTCATGGAATGGCAGCCACTCTTTTATCGGTTTTACTGAAGCTACGCTTAGAAGAAATGAAGGATCGATTTCCAGATTCGAAAGCTTTTGTGAGTTTTTTGAATCGTGAAATAAGAAGCGTTCATACGACAAAAAATGAAGCTTCGATGGCCTTGTTTTACGGGATCTTAGATAGAGCTTCGCTCTCCTTTCAGTTTTGTTCTGCGGGTGCCCTTAAGCCCATCTTATGGCGTCAGGGTTCGGCCCTTACAGTTCCGAATTTACAAAATCCAGATGTGGGAGTCACCGATCACTTTGAATTTAGAGAGCACTCAGTAAGTCTCCAACCTGGGGATCTTTTAATACTTCATACCAATGGTCTTGAGGCCCCTCTCAAAAAAGGAAACCTGAGCGGCGAGGATCGGATTTTATCACTTCTTAAGAAAGGTAAAAAAAGGCCCGACCCTCTAGGAACTCAAAATGAGTTGATGGGGCTAGTGGATGAATACACATCAAGAAAAAAACTGAAAGATGATCTCACTTTGATACAGTTAGCGGTCGATGAGCGGGCTATTTACGTCGCCAAAGCTGAAGGCGATTAATCTAAGTAAACCCTTGGAACTCTTGGAGAGATTCCACAGAGAATTTCATAAGGAATTGTTCGCGCCCAGTTTGCAAGGTCCCAAGCCGATACCGAGTGTTTAGAATCTTTACCTATCAGTGTTACTAAGCTTCCCTCACGAATGGAAGAGACTTGGGTGCAATCAATCGTCGTGAGATCCATCGAAACCCGACCTCGAATGGCTACTTTCTTACCCCCAACAATCACATATCCTTCATTGCTAAGAAGTCTAGGCAAACCGTCCGCATAACCAATAGAGACCACTGCAAGTCGTTCTCTTTTTTTGGCCGTGTAAGTTCTGCCGTATCCAACAGTGTCATGGGCTTTGATCTGTTTAATCGTTAGCACTCGAGCTTTCCAAGAAAGGGAAGGAATCAATTCATTAGAAGGGGAGATTCTGGGATTGGGGGAAATTCCGTACAGACCAATTCCTGGCCTCACCGAAAAACTAAACCCTAATTTTTTTCTTAAAATAGCGCCTGTGTTAGCAATGTGTATTTTGGCATCTGTTTGTATAAGTTTTCGGTGAAGAAGTTCTTGGTAAACTCCGTGAAAAATATTGATCTGCTCATCTACAAATTTCGACATAGTGCTTTCACTTTCGGCAAAGTGGGTCGCAAATCCTGAAAGTTTAATTCCTATTCGTTGTATAGTGAGAAAAGCTTCGTTCATTTCTTCAGGCAACAATCCCAAACGGTGCATTCCGGTATCGAGTTTTAAGTGGATATCAGGGAGTCTTTTTTGATTCAGAAGGCTTTTTAAATGATTTAGGCTGTGGATAAGGGGGGTTAGACGGTATTTGTTATAGGCCTCGAGTTGATGAGGAAGAAATCCGGACAAAACCCATATCGAAATGGCATAGGGGATCTTTTTTCTTAGCTCAATAGCTTCCTCTAATGTCGCAACACAAAGGGTGTGACAACTTCCGCGAGAAACTAGAGCCTGAGAAACAGGAAGAATTCCGTGACCGTAAGCATCGGCTTTCACCACAGGAACAATCTCTTTTTGAGATAGGGTCCTTAGAGTGACTAAATTTCTAAGAATAGCCCGCAAAGAGACTTCAGCTACCGAACGGTATGGAAAATGAAACAATGTTCCCATGGCCTCACTCTAGCGTTTTTGCGGATTTAGGCAAGTTGATAAAAGGCCAACAATTACTTAAGCCATTGAGAGATAAGTGCCATGACTTGTGCCCTTTCAGCTGCGGGGAGTTTAGCTGTGGGTTGAGCCATTTGACGGACCTGATTGAAGGCATCTAAAATTTCAGCTTTGGTTCTGGGGCTTCCTTCTTTAGACAGAACGCCGTTCGCATCGATAGAAATATCTCCCGCGTGACATTGGTTGCACGTTTGAATAATTTTAGCGTGAGCTGCAGCTGCGCCTCCTCCCGAGTTTGAAGAGTTGTTGCCACCGCTCGAAGTTGAACTATTCACTGAGGAATTTCCGCCATTGGTCGCTACTGAAGTTATTACCTTATTTGAGGGGGGACCGGTTCTAAAAGATCCTGACGAGTCGACAAACCATTGTTTAGATGGGTTTGCCTTATGAGGTGTTAAGGAGACAAGCGCGCCATTAAAACCTTTTTTATTTTCTATAAACTTATCAAGAGCCGTCGAAACACTTTTGGAAGTTTGACCTAAATGTAATCTTTGAGTTTCATTGGGGAGTGACATATCTAGGAATTTATTTTTTCCCTCTTTAAATGACATCGCATCCAAAACTCTATCTGCAAGTTCACCATTTCCGTATTTCTTTTGCCCCTCAACAAAACTAAGTAGGGAGTTTGGATCGATATTTTTTCTGAGCCAATCTTTAGCTTGATCATTGCCATCTACAGCCTGTTTGATTTTTTCTAGAATCTCTTCATTTTTTGCAGCCACGCCTTTGAAGGCTTCTTGAAATTCTTGATTGTATTTTTCGGCAGATTCTTCTTTTGAGGGGGTTTTTAGAAAGAGTTTGGAGCCCCAGATGAATCGTTCCATTAAAGCGATGTAGCGGTCGTCGCCTCCATTGGGCTTTTTCGAGTTTTCAGATTCTTTCTCCTTTTTTGCGTTCTCCAACACGAGCTCGGCCTGTTTTTTATTCACCATGCCCATCATTTGAGCGATGATTTGACTGCTCTCTTTTTCATCGCCGTCTTTCATGGCTTTTTCAATCGCAAGGGGTAGTTTTTCTGCGTATTTCTGGGTGATGGAAGTCTTTGATAAAAAGAAATGTTTCGCGATAAAATCAATTTCTCGTTCAGTGAGTGGGTCGGCTTTTGTTGCGCGTTGCCCTGTCGTTTCCTGAGTGACAGAGCTTGGGGCGTCAGAGTGGTTCTCTGCAAAACTTGAAGAAGAAATAAGAGCCAACGTTAAGACAATGATCGATAGACCGATTTGTACGCGTTTCATAGAACGCTCCTTTTTAAGATCCAACATTAAAAAAAACTGCAACAGAAATGCCACCTTTAAGTGTATTCGTTTTGGCAAATTTTGTAACCGACTAACCACACTGCCGCAACTAGATGAGGTTGAGCGGTTTAATTCGATTTAAAACCTTATTTGGGGCGAAACAAAATTTGTTATGCCTATTTGGGGGGCTTTAATTAATACTATTAGGTTGTTGAAAAGATTGAATAAGAAGCGTTTTGTAACTTGGCATGTCGAGAGTCAATGCTTTGGTCGGTGTATACTTAAAGTTACCTATCATCTGTTCATCGTTTTTGGTCGAAAAGAGTTATATGAATCACTCTAAAATCTTAGTTCTTATTGCTCTGTGTTGGGGTGTGGTTGGCTTCTGTGATAGTGAAACAATTGATTCTTCTTCGCTGGTTGTTTCAAGTGACGTTTTGTCCACATCAAGCGGTGCCCAAACTAAGGACCCTTTAACCGATTCAAACAGTGATCTTTTGGGATTTTTGTCAGACACCCAAAACCCTCTCTCAAACTCTGGTGCTGGAGAAACAGTAACGAATCCAATCGACCATTTTCAAACTTCTGAAGAGTTTTATTCCCCAACGGTCGTTAAATCTCATTTAAAGGGTGGGGCAATTTTGAATGATCAAAATAAATACAGCATTAATTGGGATTCCCAATCCTACGAACCTTATCGTGAGACTGAGTTGGCTAATCAAGAAGACTCCAAGGAGCTTCAACTGTTTCATTCTGCATCCCATGAACAATTGACGTTGTTTACCCCGAAAAAAAACGAACCCCTTCAAATAAATCCACTCTGGTATGAAGAGCCCAAACAATCCTTAGAGCAAAATTCAGAGATGGCTTGGGGATGGAGTTTAGGCCAAAGCCACGGAAAAGAAATCAAGAAGAAGAATTGGCTAGATTGGTGATTCAAATGAGGCGATTACCGGGGCATGGTCGGAGGGTTTTTCTCCCTTGCGCTCATCTCGATCGATTCTAGCTGAAGTGCATGTCTTGGCCATCGCATTAGAAGCTAAAATGAAATCGATTCTAAGACCCTCGTTTTTTTGAAATCCTAAAGCTCGGTAATCCCACCACGAAAAAAAACCAGCCCCTTTTTCGTGTAATCTAAAAGTATCGATAAGGCCCAATTGAGAGATCTCACCTAAAAGATTTCGCTCTTTTGTTGAGCACAAAATCTTTTCTTTCCAAAGAGCCGGATTGTGCACATCAATATCTTGAGGAGCAATATTGAAATCGCCTCCAACAACAAGCCTTTCGTGGTTATCTAGCTCATCCTTGAGGAGCTTTTTAAACCCGTTTAGCCACCCCAATTTGTACTGAAATTTATCCGAGCCCACTTCTTGTCCATTTGGTACGTAGCAGCAAATAAACATCGTGTCGTCTATTAAAGTTCGGATGACTCTAGCGGCGGAATCCTCATAAAAGGGTTCAATGCCTTTTAAAACCTTTGTGGGTGAGCGCTTCGACAGGATAGCGACTCCGTTGTAGGTTTTCTGTCCAAAAACAGAGCACTCGTATCCAGCGGCTTGGATGGCTTCGAAAGGGAACTTTTCCTCGAGGCACTTGAGCTCCTGCAGCAATACCACGTTGGGCTTCTCGCGCGTTAATAACGCTAAAAGTCTCTCAAGCCGAACATTGATCGAGTTGACGTTCCAGGTGACTACTTTAAACATGCGAGGTATCGTAAGAAAGTATGGTCGCAAAGAAAAGAGCAAAATTAGAAAAAATAGTTTTAGGCTACGTGACTACGAAAAATGTGAGAGAGGCCCGTAAGATCGGAGAAGCTCTCATCGACAAGAGATTAGCTGCTTGTGTTAATATAATACCCAATATGATTTCCGTTTATCGATGGCAGGGAAAAGTTGAGAAAGCATCAGAAGTGATTCTTTTGATCAAAAGCACCGTCAATAAAAGGAATAAGATCACCGATGAAGTCAAACGCCTTCACTCCTACACTTTACCTTGTGTTTTATTCTTTGAGACGAAGGGTGGAAATCTAGATTATTCTCAATGGCTGAATCAAGAGTGTTCCTGAACGAACATTTTAGGATGGAGAAGAAAAAATGACAGACAAGAACTTAAGTTTCATGAGAAGCCTCTGCATGGGAAATATTGTCGAGGAGATTCTTTTCCCGTTTCCAAAAGTGAGCGACAACGAACGAGAATTACTAAAAACTACTTTTGATTCGATAGGCTCTTGGCTCAAAGGGCGCGAGACCGAATTTAGAAAATGGGACAAGGCGGGAGAACTTCCCAAAGAATTTCTTGATGAAATGAAGCAGATGGGATTGTTCGGGTTTGTAATTCCCGAATCTTTCGGTGGAGTAGGGTTGTCTTCAACAGCTTACTCAAGAACTATTCAAGAGCTATGTCAGTATGATGGTTCAGTTGCTATTACAGCTGGAGCTCATAGTTCGATTGGGATGAGGGGCTTGTTACTATTTGGCACAGAAGCTCAGAAAGAAAAATACCTCTCAAAACTTGCGACTGGAGAAATGATTGCGGCATTTTGCTTAACTGAAAGCACTGCTGGGTCTGATGCAGCCGGAATCAAAACAAAAGCTATTAAAGAGGGTGAAGATTGGGTTCTAACAGGTGAAAAAATATGGATCACCAATGGGGGGATTGCCGACTTTTTCACTGTATTTGCAAAAACGGATGGCCCAGAAGGGCAAATGACAGCATTTATCGTCACTCGAGATCTTCCCGGCGTTAGCTCCGGACCCCACGAGGACAAAATGGGGCTTAGGGCGAGCAACACCGTTACTGTGAGCTTTGATAATGTGAGGTTAACGAAAGATCATGTTTTAGGTGAAGTTGGAAAAGGCTTTAAAGTGGCGATGAAAATTTTGAACGTCGGACGAACGGGTCTGGGCGGAGGCAGTATTGGAGCTATGAAAAAATCGATTCGTCTCGCCTCTCAACATGCAAAAACTCGTCAGCAATTTGGCAAAAACATATCAGATTTCGGTCTTATTCAGCAAAAATTGGGTCACATGGTTGTTGAATGCTATGCCAGCGAAGCTGTGGTTTCGATGGTCGCAGGACTTTCAGATCGGGGATATCAAGATTACGCGGTCGAAGCTGCGATCAGTAAAGTATTTGCTACGGAATGTTTATGGCGCACAATCGACGAGTCCCTTCAAGTGGCCGGTGGGTCGGGGTACATGTCGGAGTACCCCTACGAGCGGATTATGCGAGATTGCCGAATCAATCGAATTTTTGAGGGGACCAACGATATATTAAGATTGTTCATTGCACTAACGGCCATGAATGATGTTGGCACACACTTAAAAGAAGTTGCTCAATCATTAGGTTCGGTGCTTCAAGAACCGATAAAAGGTTTCGGAGTTCTGTCGGAATATGCTCGAAAGCGAGTAACCTATGCGACAGGTATTGGTAAAGCCACGATGACCAAAGCGCATCTATCGTTGAAAGAACAAGTCGAAGTGTTCGAGGATTGCACTAAAAAATTAGCTTCGTTTGTTGATAAACTACTTCGAAAGTATGGAAAAAATATCGTCGGTAAACAGTTCGCCACTCGTCGGTTGGCGGATATCATGATTGATCTGTTTGCTTTAGCTTGCGTAATAAGTCGAGTTACTGCTTCTATTGAGGAAAAAGGCCTTGAGGCGAGCAAAAAAGAGCATGAAATATTGCAAGTGTTTGCGGGCCAGGTTTCTCGCCGAGTAAAAAGTAACTTCAATAAAATAGACGACAATGATGATGAGCAGATTATTTCTCTGGCTCTAGATGCAGTCGAAAAAGAAGGATATCAGTGGGATACTATCTAGACAGCAAATCACTAAAGTCGGAATTGTTTTCATAAATTTTTCGGTACCAATGGTAGGTACTAAGAACGTTGGCTACATAGTCTCGCGTCTCTCGAAAAGGAATCAAGTCTATCCAAAGTATTTTATCTTCTCTCGGGTAGCGTTTTTCCCATGTTTTGGCTTGTTCTTCTCCTGCATTGTAAGCCGATAATGTTAAGGAAAGATCGCCGCCCATTTCATCTAAAACTTTAGAGAGATACTTTGATGCGATAGAAATGTTTGTTTCAGGGTCTAGTAAATTAAAATTCTCATTGGGGAAAAGAACTTTGACAGTTTCTGGATTCATTTGAAGCAGTCCTTGAGCGTTGGCAGGAGACACTGCTTTCGGATTGAAGGAGCTTTCTCTGCGAGCGATAGCTAGTAACAGATATGTATTTGCTCTGCGCCCGTATTTTTCAAAAATAGAGAAATAGGCTTCGGGGAAATTGGCAGTGATTGATTCTTTGGAGATAAGCTCAGGATTAAACATGAGAATGCCCGGCATCTGCATCACTTTGGCGTGCGGATCACCCAATTGGGCAAGATAAACTCTTAAGTCTGCTTCGAGAATTTGAGGTTGAGTTAATAGCCAGTCTACAAGCAAATGGCTACTTTCTGTGAAACCAAACTTGGACAGAATTTCAGCGCTATAGATATCGTCGTTAAACTTTTTATACTTCTTGGAACGCGTGGGAAAAGTTAAACTCCTAGAAAATTCTGGGATGGGCTCACGATTCTCTTGGTGAGATGCCACTAAGTTGTGAAATGAAAATCGGTGCTGCGAATTTAGGCGGTTTAAAGCTTTAGCAACTCCCTCCGAATCGGCCATAGCTTTTTTCACGCGGTAAGTCCAATAAGCAGCTCGTCCGGAGTATGCGTCTGTGGCGCGAATTTTATTTAAAACCACCAGAGCTTCGGGCAGTTTGTTGCCTAAGTAATAAAAAATGCCAGCACGAGTGAGAAAGTTTTCTCGGTCGACCGGCGAGGTTTTCGTACAAAGACCGCCCTTTTCATACAGGGCTGCTAAAACAGTAAATAAATCGCTGTTCGGTAAGTAGTCTTCAAGCGTCGCGGCAGTGGCGATGGCAATATTATTAGGGCACTTTTTTTCATCGATCGATTTTTTTGAAATCTGTAGAAGCTGTTCTTGGTTTAGCGGAAGCAAACCCTTGAGTAAATTTGGAATAGGGCTTTTTTTAAGCGCTTTCCAGTTCGTGATCTGATTCCCTTTCCACGCAGGTATCATTGGCACGAGTGGTTTTACTACAGAGGGATGATAAACTGCTTTTTTTTGCGTCAGTAACTTTTTCAGCGTTTTTATTTTTTTGATCGGTGAGCAAAGGGGGCTTGGGTTTGTTTTTTTACAATGGATTTTGGCCATTTCTATCGCTGCCGTTAATTCGCTCCCGTCTCTCAAAAGAGAGTCAAAAGCAGCTGCTAGTGGATATTCGGGATCATTTTGATAATCCCTCGGAGTGGAATCATTTTCTCGGCGAAAAGAGGCAGAAGAGCAGCTCATCAAAGTGAACAGATAGATTGCGGTCAGAAAAAATTGAATCATCTAGTGTTTTTTTCCTGCTGGGTCAGTTTGTCCAAGTGCCTCAAAGTATAGCTTAAGCTTTCGGCAATTGACAAAGTCCTTGTGGTGCAACGTTAAGAGCCGAATTAAACCGCGCCGATAAGTTTTGATATGCGATGATACCGGTTAATTCCACAATCTGACATTCGGTTAAAAAGCTTTTAAGTTGTTTAAGATGCTCATCTGTGACTGCACTTTGAGTTTGAGTCATGGCCTCCGCGTATTCGAGAGCCCACTTTTCTTCTCTTGAAAACAGGGGACTATCCTTCCATTTATCCAAAGACCAAATCCTATCTCGGTTTTTTGAGCGCTCTAGATAGAGCATCGAGTTGATATCGATACAGAACTGACAACCGTGAATTTGAGCCACTCGAACCATAACCAAGCTACGAAGCTCTTCGGAGATTGGAGAATTCTTGCGATTGATGGCCAAGTAATAGGCTAGAAAAGTTAAACTTTGCCAAAACGAGTACCCCCAAAGAAGACTGGGGTTTAAAATTTGGCCAAATTTCTTTTTTTGAAAGTAGAAAATGATCTGTAATATCCAAGGGTAATCCGTTAGGTTTTTATAGGGAATTCTAGAGGCCATGTTCAAAGTATCGCTGAAAAAAAAAGAGAAGGGTAACGTTAAGAATGATGCGACGAGCAAACAGTCATTCTTAAGTTGCCAAACGAGAAGCTACCCAAGTAAGGTATAGAAGTTTTTTTGGGGGGCTTCCTATGAAAAAAATAGCTGCGATTCTAATCCTTTGCTGTTGTCCCATATTGGCGATTTCGTCCAACTCCGGAACTTCCCTGCGGACTGCAAATTGTCAAAAGCCGCTTCTTGGTGATCTAGCGAAAGCGAATGCTTTGCCAGACCCCATCCTTAGGGAGACTGAAAAATCACGTTTAAATTTTTATTTGGGACGTTGTGCGTTTTTAGAAGAGGAGACCGATGTTTCTGTCTCTTTTTTCGAACAAGGGGAAAAAAACGCTGAAGCAGCTCTAGGTATCAAAGCTGATGAGCCGATAGCTCTCTTTTGGTGGATCGCCAATAAAGGAACTCTTGCCGACATTTCAAGGAGTGTCACTGCTTTAAGAATCATAAAAATGATTGAAGACAAACTCATCCTGATCAGTGAAAAAGCACCGGATTATGGCTACGCCGGTGCCTATCGAGTGTTGGGTAAAATTTATGATAAAGCTCCCCGATTCATATCAATAGGGTCTTCCTCTAAAGCAGAAAAGTATTTGAAGAAAGC